>ERZ838516.114-NODE-114-length-121934-cov-7.120620_pt1 | contig 121934 bp, 102 predicted proteins | sample MGYA00519910_ERZ838516 | MGnify/ENA primary metagenome ERZ838516 (study PRJEB31850, sample SAMEA3708837) | human gut metagenome | biome: human gut; feature: human-associated habitat; material: faeces | place: China | collected 2014 ... | reverse complement strand
TGAAAATAAGGAGCAAAGCGACGCTGACACTTCGGGCCATGTTGGCCCGAAGATATGGGTTTGGGGCGAGCCCCAACAAGCAGCCTTTGTGCCACTTGTGGCCACAGAGGCATTGCTTGCCATTTAGCTATTTAGCAATATACTGCAAAAAAGATTATTGAGTTTATACAACATCTATTGTTTTACGCAATACCTCCTTAAAATATCTATATTAAGAAAATTCGCCACAAATTTTCGGTGATTTATCAATCGCTTTTCGAGTTTTTATATGTTTATGCAAAAAGAATGATATTTTTTTTATATCAACAAGTTCTCTTTCTTTTTATCGTTTTAACTCAAACATCAAAACACAAAACTTGAATACCCGGTTTTTATATCAGAAAAATATACGATATATGTTGATAATTAACAATTTATTAAGTTTTATTTACCATTTTTAGATTATATTGCATATATAGGGATTCTGTGGTATACTACAGTTAGTTATAAAAAGCTCATAACCGATTAGTAAAGGGAGGGATACCATTGGGGCTATAGAGGAGGAGAATTTGAGAGAATAGTGCCTTACATAATGGTGGGCGCTAAAAAATCTGAGTTTGTTACTATGGTAAAGTCTCAAGGAGGTCATTTATGAAGAAAGGTTTGAAAAAGGCATTGGGTCTGTTGGTAGCGCTGAGTCTCATGGTAGTTGGTAGCGCATTTAGTGCTCTTGCTGCTGATTCTCCAGAACAGAGACAAACATTCAGTGTCGATCTGAATAATTTTGACGAAAGCCAGCCCTATTCGGAAACATTACATTTCGAGAAGGACGGTCAGCCGGTAACAGTGACACTTAGCTATACGCCTCCTTTAACTCGTGATCCTGCTACTGAAGGAACGTGGAAATCGGATGCATTTTGGGGTGTCGCAGGTATGGATTACAGATTTGACTTATCAAAGAGTGGTAGCCAGTGGAAAATTTCTAATGCACGTGATTTAAATACCTACTGTGTTGGCGGAACGGTTGAAGATGAAAGTTTAGCCATTGGCCGTGCAACATCTACCTCAAGCAAAGCGGCCGAAGTGACTGGCTCTATGAGAGCAAATGTAGTCGGCGGAGTAGGAACACTTTCTTTCGCTTTAAGAACGGAAGTTTTTAATGGAGAAGTTTCTACCGTATTAAATTAAGAATAATATAAGTAGAGTCCTATTCAAAAAGGTGTTGATGTAAATATGTCGGCAATGTCTATATTTTTTCTAGTTGTATGCTCCGTCCTTGGACTTGGTGTTTTATACTGTATAGCTCGAATTATAGGATGGCTATTCAATCAGATAAAAAATAATGCTGATTAAGTGAAAGCAATTATACAATTTAAAAGGGTTGTTGCAAAGAGAAAAGTAATGTTCTGTATATGGTAGATTTAATAATTGACATATACTATATATAGTAAATTGAGTCTGTTTTGTAACAACCTTTTTAAAAGAAAATTTTTAGTAACAATTAGATAGAGTAGAGGTACGTTAACCATTAACATATCCTCTACTCTATTTTTTTATTTTTGCCTCCTATCTACGACAAATTTTGCAAAAAATACATTATATGATAATAAAAGAACTACGAGATTTTTACGCGGAGGTTGCTAATAACATGAGTTAGATTATTGAGAAAAAATAGATGAAGCAACGCCCCTTTTGCTTTACCTCCTCCTAGATGGGAGGAGTTTTATTCCAATTTAAACTTTTTTAAGGCTCAAACAAGCTGTTATTTGTTTGAGCTTTTTTTATGTTCGACACCTTATTTCAGGATTTGCTATCGAAACAGAGCCAGTCTTGAGATAAGCTGTCGAGGCTTTTTTAGAACGAGTAGCCATCTTTACTATTTTATAGATTTTTCACTGTTATTTTTTGAAAATTTCAGAAATTTCAGCCTACATATACGCTCCCCGCCGCTTCTGTTTTGTTGTCCATCCATCACAAAACAAAGCGGAGGTTCAATATGGCTATTATAAATTTACGGGACTATTACCCTTTTTATACGTCAGACTACTTTATGGAAGTACCAGAAGATGTTGTTGAAATGTTCAAGGAGTTTGACCGGAAGGAAGCCGCTTACCGTCTGCGTACATACCGGCACAAAGCCTATTACTCCCTGGATCGGAATGATGGAATTGAGCATGAGGCGCTTTTCGTTGCGTTCTCTCCCTATGAACTGTATGAGCGTAAAGTGACGATACAAGAACTCTATACCGCCATCTCACGACTGCCCGACAAACAGGCAAAGCGCATTTACGCTCATTTCATTCTCGGCTTGACGAAACAAGACATTGCCCGGGCCGAGGGTGTGGATGAAAAGGTCGTGCGGCTCGCCATTGAGCGCGGCCTTCGGAACTTGGAAAAAATTTTAAAAAAATTTTTATAAGGTGTACCGATTTCGCCTCAAAAATGAAATGGCTTATGAGAGGCAGTCAAAGCCTCGGGCCACATTGGCCCGAAGCGGGACACGCCTCACGCAGATTGAAAACTGAATAAAAGATAGACGGATACGAAGGGTGCTTGTGTCCAGTGACAGGCCCGCCATGACCTCTATTTTTACACTAGAGAGAGCGACCAGGCCCATGCCGTAGGCAGACTGTGGCAGGTCTGCCGGACAAAACACAAAACCCGGATACTTGCGATTAGTCACAATCCGAGCGTGCAGCGGTGTTGCGAACCGTGAGCCGTCGCAGGTAATGAGATCGCCTTGCCATCAGAATGGGGAGAGCTGAAATGCTATGGGACAAAAAGCCAACTGTCCGTCCGGTCTATCTGAAAAAACTTTCTAACCTGTGGGGCCCTTCCTCTATTACTGTCTGATGATAGGGCAACCGTTCTGGCTGGGCCCCATATTTTTCTATGAACAGGAGAATTTTATGAAGGAAAATATATCTAGTCCAGAATTAACGCTGAATATATGGAGTAATGACGCCTGCCGGGGCTATGTGATTATGGCCATGCAGGACTGTGGATTCACCCATAAAGATATTAGCCGTGTAGTAAATCAGCTTTATGGAGTGTTTGACTTATACACACTCAACGAGGCTGAACAGAAATATTATAACGGCGATTATTAGCTTCGGGCCAACGTGGCCCGAGGCTGGGGAAAGCTCAAAGGGCAGTTCCTTCCAGGGAGCCGCTTTTTTAGGTTTCCCCAGCAGACAAGAGGGAAGCTGGCCGCTGTTCATCCGTACTGAAAAGTGGAGGTTTTCGATGGTTCAATCTGTTACATACCAAAGCGAAAAACAATCCGTATATTTTCAAGGGAAACTTATCGTATTGGAAAATCTAATTCCGGTACTATCCCCGGATGAAAAGAACAAGCGAAAAAGAGAAATCGAAAATCACTTATATGATGTGTTCAGTAAATACACGGACAGATTTTACTAATCAACCGCAACATTGTTGTCCGGGGCTGCCTATGGTATAATATAATTGTAAGGTTGGTAGCTCCATTCCATACGGAAGGAGCCCAATATGGACATTATCAGAGAAGATTGTATATACGCGAGACAGTCGGTAGACCGTAAGGACAGTATCAGCATTGAAAGCCAGATTGATTTTTGTAAGTATGAGCTGAAAGGCGGAAGCTGTAAAGTATTCAAGGATAAAGGCTATTCCGGGAAGAATACGGACAGGCCGGAGTTTCAAAAGCTGTTAGGAGAAATCCGAAAGGGCCGGGTGCGGCGGGTAATCGTTTATAAGCTGGACAGAATCAGCCGTTCCATTCTGGACTTTGCAAACATGATGGAGCTGTTCCAGGAATATGACGTGGAGTTTGTTTCGTCCACAGAAAAGTTCGACACCTCAACCCCAATGGGGCGGGCCATGCTGAATATTTGTATCGTATTCGCACAGCTTGAACGTGAGACAATCCAGAAACGCGTCACGGACGCTTACTACTCCCGGTGCCTGAAAGGTTTTCACATGAGCGGACAGGCCCCCTATGGTTATCAGTTGGAGCCGACAGTGGTTGAAGGTATCCGCACAAAAAAGATGGTGGCAGACCCCGAAACTTCCCAATATGTAAAGCTCATGTTTGAAATGTATTCCGAGCCGGAAACGTCTTTTGGTGACATTACACGGTACTTTGAGGAACAGAACATCAAAGTTTACGGTAAATCGCTATTCCGTACCTTTATTTCACAGCTTTTAAGAAATCCTGTTTACGCACAAGCAGATTTAGAACTCTACGAATTTTTTAAAAGCCAGGGGGCGGCTATTGTCAATGACGCTTCCGATTTTGCCGGAACCAATGGCTGTTATCTCTATCAGGGCCGGGACGTGAAGGAGGATAAAGACAGGAGCCTGAAAGACCAGATACTTGTAATCGCTCCACATGAAGCGCTCATACCGTCTGATGTATGGCTGAAATGCAGGAAGAAGCTAATGACAAATAAGAGTTTTCAACAAGGACGTAAGCCGAAAAATACATGGCTTGCCGGAAAAGTTAAATGCGGGTGTTGCGGATATGCCTTAAAGGCAACACACGTTCCGAACAGCGAAGGCTATTTTCGCTGTAGTAAACGGACTGAAAATAAAGGCTGCCCGGGCTGTGGTAAAATCCGTAAATCTGAATTTGAGGAATTTATTTTCAGTGCTATGCGGGCGAGATTTAAAAATTTTCAAGTCCGCCATAGCCGGGAGGAAAAAGTCAATCCCAAACTGACCGCCCATCAAATTGAACTGGCGCAAGTTGAAGCCGAGATTGAAAAACTACTTGATACGCTAACCGGAGCCAACGCAACACTTCTTGCCTATGCTAACAAAAAAATTGAAGAACTGGACACTCGCCGCCAGACCATTTCAAAGGAGATTGCGGAAATGTCCATTGAAACAATGTCACCCCAAAAGGAGCAGGAACTCTCTTATTACCTCGACCATTGGGACAGCATTGAATTTGACGACAAAAGGAAAGCCGTTGACGGCCTGATTATTTCAATCAGCGCAACTAGCGACCACGTTCAAGTAGAGTGGAAAATCTAAGCTCTAACTTCTGGATTATCCCACTCTACTTACTTTCAAATCTATCTTTTCTTTTTAATCTTGTTTGTACCCCTTGTACACCGTTGCTTTGTTCATCCAATATACAACTGTTTGAATTTCTGTATTTTTATTTAAAAAACATATAGCTTCATTCATTATGTTTTCCCCTTTGTTTCAGACTTTTGAATCTATTAATCACTTCGAAAGATACTTCTTAAATGCCCATTTTATTGTATATATCAGTCCATGATCTTGAATACATTTTATCCCACCGTAAATAAGACCTTTTTTCTTTTCCCCATATTCTCCAAGCATTTTTTCTCTTTCGTCATAGTCCTTTAAGAGCAAATATTTTTCATTTTTAATTATTTCGAACAATTTACTTTCCATGTTTTTTTTACTTGAAATATTATTTAAGTAAAATTCAGCATCTTTCTTATCTAACTCTGAAAACAATCTATGAAGTCCATCCAATAACGGAGCAATATATTCTAAATTAGTAACATTGATACTCCATAGCGAATAATTCAAAATTAATCCAACTACATAAGCGCGTTCTGTTTCATTAAAATCATTTTTGTTTTGGACATCTAACAACTGCTGAAATATCGGAATCATGTCCAATCTGGATTTTCCACCTCCTGCTGTTATCTGTCCACCTTGATTTATACGATAAAAGAATCCTACTTCTGGCAACGCCATGCATGTATTTGCTCGATTCAACAAATAAAAGTGTCCCGGTACATCTTCCCACTTTAATTTCTCTGGAAATTCAAATTTATTTTCTTTAAGAAAATTTGTACTATAGATTTTTCTACAAGCATTTACTTCTAACGCATACAATTCCGTTTTTTTTCTAACATTTGTTTGAATATATGATCGTCCATGTCTTACTTCAAATATTTTTTCATATAGTTTTTTATCCATCCATGGAGTTACACAATTAGTAACTGTGTCATAAACCCAGGGAAGAGTAAACACTATATCTGGTTTTTCGTCCGTGTTTTTTATAAGTTGCGTAAATTTTTCAACATATCTTATATTAAGCCAGTCATCACTGTCCAAAAAACACAAATACGGTGTTTTCACTTCTTTCATTCCTGTATTTCTGGCTCCACCAAGCCCTTTGTTGTCCTGATAAATATATGTAATCAAATCACTGTATTTATTTTTATAATCTAAACATATTGTTTCTGTTCCATCTGTGGAACCATCATTAACAATAATAATTTTATGATTTCTCTTTGTTTGATTTACCAAGCTATCCAGGCATTCAGCAATATATTTTTCAACATTATATGCTGGTACAATAATCGTAAGTAGTTCGTCCACCCTATTTTCCATTTCATTTACCTCTTATTTATATTTTACTTTTTTCTTAAATATCTCAAAGTATACCTCACCCCGTGCTCCCTAACACATCTGATTCCTCCCACAATTTTCCGACTCCACTTACATTTCTCTTCTGCTTCCCGAATCGAATATAAAGTCATATCCCGAACCAGTCCTTCATAATAAGGAGTCATTCTGGCATACTTCCAAAACACTTCTCCAAAGTCCATCTCCGGATGATGCCATGGTTTTTTAGAGCCTGCATAATGTATGATTTTGGGCTTCTTTCTTGCCTCAAGATACATCTCATTCAGCCATGCTGGTGACTTTACTACAATCTGATTTTTCCGGATTCCGGCATAGTCCACCATCATATTCCATACCATATCCAGATAGCGTACTTTTCCTTCGCATAGCTTATTTAAAATATCCTGATCCAGCAGCTGAAATTTATGTGAAGTTGCATACTGTAATTTTTCTTCCACCGTATATATCTTCCGAAACTCTTCCAGATTCATAAGCAAAGTTCCTGCCTGAAAATACATATATGGCTCTTTTAATTTCAAAACCTGATCCATATACTGTTTTTTATTTGGTTCATAACCGTTATACAGCCCCGCTGTATCTGCATCATGACACGCCCCCAGAAGATATCCATCTATATTTTCGTTGTATAATTCAGCCACATCGCCCTGTACCACCATATCTGAATCCAGATACAGTATTTTTTGATATCCAGGAAGCAATTCCGGCAATACAAGCCTGAAATATGTCTCAATACTGAAATGCCCCCGGATATAAAAAGAACATCCCTGTATATACGGCGTTGGATCCAGATAACGGATGCTAAAATTGCTTTTATCCGTTATCATCCTTTTGAGGATCTCTTTATTTTTTTCCGATATATTTTGTGTCAATACAAGGATGTCATAATTGTATTTACTGCTGGCACATTCACGTATACTCTCCAACAAAGTTGACATATATGGAACAAATTTATCATTGCACGCAAATGCGATCGCAATATTCCGCTCCTCAAATGCTGGCAGCACAGATACAGGCTGTTTCGCCTCCGTATGGAAGACAATGACTGTCTGAAAAGTTTTTATTTTCAGATTTCTGGTTCGTTTTAAATGCATATAATAAAGGGTCAGCAGCCGTTCCCCCAGATGCCCCGGAGTTCTCCTTCCCTCAATGGAATAGTCACGCATATTTGCTCTTTTTTCAAATTCAAACAATATATCAAACAGCCATTCCATGTATTCGAAGAACAGTTCTTTTTTCATAATATACATATTGCAAAAACACGTGTATTTTCCCTTTAAATACAGCTCCATATCTTCTGCATAATCAGGATATTTTTCTCTTACAATGTCAGATACACATTTTAAATCTTCAATATGCAAAGCATCCCCGTACTGATATTGTTCATATACATTCGAAGCTTTTCCCGGCATCGAGGCAATATTTTTTTCTTCTGAAATCACCAGATCATAGGAGGAAACCAGCGCTTCTATCTTCCCATCAGAAAGTCCATACTTCTCTTTCATTTCTTCTGATAAAATATTTTCACGCACATTTCCCCAGCGGTCTTCCTTATACTTCCTGTCTGAAAAATTCAAATATCTCCGGTAATGGAAAAATCCATAATAATCTGCCTCCAGATTTTTCCACGCCCAGTACTGCGCCGTCAGTTCACAATACATCGGATTTTTTTCTGATATATTTTCTCCTGTATCGTCCGCAAGCATATTCTCCAGCTTCTCTTTGCCAAGGGCTGCCCCTACCTGAATCGGCAGAAGAATCTTACTTTTTAACAGCGCTGTATTCTTATGACAGGCCACCAGAATCTTTACACCACTCATTCGAACCTCTTCATTCTTCGTTTACAATTATCTATGCCAGACTGTCCATATACTGCTTTGCTATCTCATCGACTTTCCCGATGCCTTTTACAACTCCCTTTTGCAGCCAGAGCGCATGATCACAGATCTGCTGTACCGACTCAATCGAATGTGATACATAAAGAAGTGTCGTTCCTGCCGCACGCATCTCATTCATTCGTTTTTCACATTTTTTCTGAAAGGCGTAATCTCCAACCGAAAGAACCTCGTCGCAAATTAAAATATCCGGTTTTACAATCGTGGCAATCGCAAATCCAAGCCGCGCCGCCATACCGGAAGAATAATTCTTAATCGGCATATCCAAAAAATCCTGCAATTCTGCAAATTCTACAATCTCGTCGAAATGCTCTTCCATAAATTTTTTATCATGCCCCAGGACAGCACCATTTAAGAAAATATTTTCTCTGGCTGTCAGATCACCATCAAATCCGGCACCCAGCTCAATCAGCGGCGCTATGCTTCCGTTGACTGTTATTTTTCCTTTATAAGGTTTTAGAATTCCACAGATTGCCTTTAACAGCGTAGATTTTCCAGATCCGTTTACGCCGATAATTCCCCAGGCTTCTCCTTTTTTCACCTCAAACGATACGTCATTGAGTGCGAGAAATTCTTTAAACATCAGTTCATGCTTTACAAGCTTGATGAAATACTCCTTTAAATTATCGATCTTCTCGGACGCCATATTAAAACGTATTACAACATGCTCCGCTTTGACCGCACATGTATTCATATCCATACAGATGTCTCCTATTTCGCGTAATTAAATGTAAAGTATAAAACGATCCTGATTTTTCATAAAACATGCCGTTCCGATTACCAAAACTCCCAACGCAACCAATGTTCCCTGTAAGACCATTCCCAAATCCGGAAGCTGCTGCATCAAAACAACCGTTCTGAACTGTGTGATATAGGAATACAGAGGATTAAATGTCGTAATTCCCCATCTCAGTCCATCCGGCAGCTGATTGATCGGATAGAAAATAGGGGTCAAATACATCCAGCCTGTCATAAATGCAGCATAGATATACTGAACATCTCTGAAAAATACGGTTGCCTGCGACAGGAATAAACCAATCCCCGTACTGAACACATATACCTGGATAATAATGAACGGAATGAAAAGCATATACCAGTTCAACGGAACTCTGCATACAAAAAGAACAATCAGCATCGCGCCAAGAGAAAACAGCATATTTACACATGAGCTTGTCACTTTGGAAAGTGTAAATATGTATTTTGGTACATACGTTTTCTTTAACAGGGATGCATTTCCTGTGATTGACCACATTGCCTGATTCGTTGATTCTGAAACAAAATTAAATACGGTCTGTCCGATAATCAGATATACTGGATAATTCTGTATATCAAACCGGAACATATTTGAAAATACGATGACCATGATCATCATAATCATCAATGGATTTAAAATACTCCACAGATATCCTAAAAAACTTCTCCGATATTTCAGCTTTACATCTCTCTCAACTAACTGCTGCAAAAGATTTCTGTAATTATATAATCCATTCAAACGATCTCTAAATCGGCTCATTTTTAAAAGCTCCTATTCATCTTACTAAGCGCCCAAACCGCCGCCCCATACAACCGATACCAGCTCATCCGGAGTGCCTTTACCGCCTTATTCCGGTTTGCATGGTAAATTCCCGGATATTTTTCCAATAATTCCTTGTCAAACCGAACCAGCTGATTTCTCACCTTTTTATCCGCCGGAAGGCTCAAAAGGATCTTGACTCTTCCTGCCGCCACGCGGGCGATTCCGTTCTCGATATAGCGCAGTTTTTCCTCGGAGCAGTTAATTTCTCCATTCCGGCATTTCTGATAAAATGCACACAGGGATTCCAGCACCCGGTCGTAATTTTTCTTGTTCTGCACCATTTTTTCCGGGCTGACACTCTGACCCGCACGTCCAATCCGGTACTGATAGACAAAATCCGGCAGAAAGGACACGGTCCGCACCCACGGGATCGGATACAGGATGTATTCCGCATCGACGTAATAACAATGTTCGTCGATCGAAAGTGGCATCTGTCTCAAAATTTCTGTCCGCCAGGTAATCCCATGCATTTTCATATAAACCTGATCAGCGATACCATCCAAAACGTATGATTTTCCGTATTTCACGCCCTTGAATGGCTCTTTCATCTCCGCCTTACTCGGAAAAGAGGATTCCTCCCCGCTTCCATTGTCAAACCGCCAGTAAAAGCCGCTGACAACCGCATCATCGCTGGTATGTGCCAATGCATCTAATAAATTTGAAAATGCCTCCGGCTCGACCCAGTCGTCGGCATCGACGACCTTTAGATACCGACCGCGCGCCTCCCGGATGCCGCAATTAATGCCGGAACCGTGACCGCCGTTTTCTTTATGAATCACACGGACTGTATCGGGATAGATTTTTGCATATTGATCTGCAATTTTTCCGGTGTGATCTGTCGAACCATCGTCTACCACCAACACTTCCAGGCACGACTGCCCATTTTCCTGGTATCTCGCATCCGGTTCTGTCTCTCCTTTCTCCATGTCTGAAATTTCAGGTTTTTCAAGAACTAGACGTTTGTTTGTACATTCGTCACAGAGAGAGTCCAATGTGTATTTAATATATTTTTCCGCGTTATACGCCGGGATGACGACTGTCAGAAGCGTTTCCATTGTCCGCCACTCCTTCCGTACTTTCTTTTAACATCATGATCTTCGGTGTCATCAGCATCAGCTTCAGATCCAGAAGCAGAGAATAATTCCGTATGTAGGTCAGATCCAGTTTCAGCTTGTCATAGGAAGTCGTATTGTATTTCCCGTAAACCTGTGCATAACCAGTCAGTCCCGCTTTCATTTTCAGGCGGTAGCAAAATTCCGGGATCTCTTCCTCTATCTCCTCCGCCAGCTCCGGACGTTCCGGGCGCGGTCCCACGATCGACATCTCGCCTTTCCAGATATTAAAAAGCTGCGGAAGCTCGTCCAGACGGGTTCTGCGGAGGAAGTGTCCGACCGGCAGAATCCGGTCATCATTTTCAGCCGCCAGTCTGGCGCCTGTTTTCGCCTCTGCGTTCTGGATCATCGTCCGGAATTTACAGATCTGAAACTCTTTCCTACCCTCGGTCAGCCTCGTCTGCTTATAAAACACAGGTCCCCGGTCGGTCAGATAGATTGACAGCGCCACCAGCAGAAAAAATGGCGATAAAACAACGATTCCCAATCCTGAAAAGAATAGGTCAATCGCCCGTTTTACAAACCGCTGTCCCCCGGAAATTCCTTCATTTCTGGACAGAAGAAGCGGACTGTCGAAAATATCCAGTTCTTCGGACGTCCGAATCAGAATGTCTGAAAGTTTCGGCACCGTATAGGTACGGATGTCCTCTTCAAAACATTTTTTCAACAGTTCATTCCGGTCCTTGGCCGGAATATCGCCGATAATCAAGGCGTCAAATGCTCCTGCTTCCCGGATGATCGCCTCCATTCCTGCCCGGATATGAATCGCTTTCGCCAGGTAATATTTATCCTCGCGCGAATTGATTTTTTCCATCAGATGAAATGCCGGACGATCGCCGCATACCAGAAGCATTCTTCTCGGCGGAAACAGCAGCCGGTACAGCCGCTGAAATAAATATGTCCAGACGATAGCCGCCAGAAGCTGTACCAGCATCATCGCCAGCAAAGTCCGCGGATCGTGAAATTTCTTATCCAGCAATGAGATTTGTATATAGGTAATAATATTTAAAAGCCCGATCGACAGTATCTGGGAGCAAAGCAGGTTTCCCTTTTTCAGATATCCGATCCGAAATCCCCCATATGTATATAGGAAGAAAAACAAAATTCCTGCATACAGGGCGATCATCAGCCAGTTTCCTCTTCTCCAAAATGGAAATTCAATTAATTTATTGAAATAACCGTTCCAGACGCATCCATAAATTCCCGTCAGGACAGCCATCAAAATGACCGCGCCTCCCATTCGGAACAGCCTCTTGAATGGTTCGTATTGTCTCAAAATCGTATCCTCTCGCAACTGTCTGCTTTCTCACAGGCAAACTCCGCGTACAAATGTACGGTTCTTACCAAACAGTTACTTTCTTTCATCTTTTTTTATCCTGAACTATCAGGCGTGCATTCTTTCCCGCAACTTTTTCTGATACAAATAGCCGCGAATCCCAACCGGCAGTATGCTTGCCGCCACACGCACAGCACAGTTACTTATATATTCAGGAAATGTCAAAAATCCACTTTTATAAAAATGGGTCTGCAGACGTATATTTTCTCTCGCATACGCCAGACCGCCGCGCCGCTGCATCATGCCATTTCCCGTTCTCGCGTATACCAGCACATCCGGCAGATTTTCCGCCCGATAACCAGCCTGCAGCATCCGCACCCATAGTTCGTAATCTTCGGCACCCTTCACGGCACGATAATTGCCAACCGCTAAAACAGCGTCCCGCCGCATCATAACCGCCATGTGGTTCATCGGGTTGCGCTTGCGGGCAAATATAAGAATCTCCTCATAACCGCACGGCAGCGTCCGGGTACCGGTGATACAACAATCTTCTGGAATCTCCACCGGCTCTTTCGGTGTATCTATCGTCCACTGCATATTTGCTGCTTTTTCCAGCGAATCCATCTCAAACTCGGCAATCGCCCCGCTCGCCAGCGCCAGCGCTGGGTTGCCTCGGAACTGCACCAGCTGCTTTTCACATCGTTCCGGACAGGCGATATCGTCGCTGTCCATGCGGGCAATCAGATTATTTCGGCAGCTTTCCACCCCTGCTGCCAGTGCCGGTCCTATGCCGCGATTTTCCGGCAGACGCACGATTTTCACCTGTTCGGACCATGTTTCTTCTAATTTTCTGATTACTGCATCGAGTTCTTCCGTCAGCGGACCATCGCAGACCAGGACAAACTCATCCGGGGAAACACTCTGTTTCATCATGCTGAGCGCCGCCCGGTAAAAATAGAACGGATTTTCCTTTCGGTAAACAGGCATCAGAACGGAATACTTCATATCTAAACTTCTCATATGCCTGCCACCTGCTCCCGGTTTTCATCGCCTTTTACACGGATCGCCAGTTCGACCCGCCGTGCTGCTCCCAGCATCGGTATCTCCAGCGTCACAACCCGTTTTCGGATTCGTTTCCGCACGATCTGTCCCAGCGACTCTCCCAATATGCCTTCCGCCGACACGAGCTCTCCCGCCTCGTTTACCTGTACGAGAAATCGTCTTACCGTATGCTGCGGATCCTCTCGAAGCAGACGTTTCAGGAAATCTTCCTCCGCCTTTTCCAACGGTACTGCCTTCTCATCGAGCGGAAGCTTCGCAGAACCAGCCAAAATTCCTATCTTCTGTTCCAGTTCTCCCGCATCATCCGTATCCACAAAGATATATCCCGGAAACATCGGCTCCACACCGATGTGATAAATCCCGCCCATCCGCCAGGACCGTTCTTTAGACAGCACAAAACAGGGCTTATCCGACTCTCCCGAATAAACCCGGTTCAATTTCTCTGCCATCTCAGCTTCTCTTCCTGTAGGCGTTTGTACTGCGTACCACATACCGAGCTTCTTCCTCTCGTTTTTACAGTTTTCGCAGAATACCTAGTTCTGCGAAATTTGGAGGAAATTTCAGAGACACAAAAGGAGTTTTATTTTGACAATATTGATTTTTAAATAGTAGTAATTGGAAATTTGGTAAATAATTGATCAGAAATGCGTATCTTAATAATTTCATAATAGATTCTTGGGAGAAACTTCTATTGAATTCGCTCTAAAAGCATAGTATAATGAACAAAGATTTCGCAGAACTAGGTATTCTGCGAAATCTTTATTGTTTGATTTATTTTGCAATACTATACATTATATATACACATTATCTTTATGCTCAAATTGTGTATAATTGCCCTTACTTAGTTTTTTAACATACAAAAAGCAGAGATGGATCTTTTTATGATTTCATCTCTGCTTCCCAATTTTCTTATTCTTTTATGTCCTACCGAATTTTCCGATAGAACCGTATATCCCTTAATACCGTTATCTTAGATCCTTACTTTTTCTTCACCATACACCGTTTCTTAAAAAACGAAATGCCATAGCAGAGTACCTGATCGTAGTCATCCTCATACTCCTTCGCATACATTCTGTCATCAATCTGCCACAGAGCTGTATCGCACTCACTTTCTAATTTTTCCAGATTTTTCGTATACTTTGCCTCAAAGACTGCAACCCGTGCATTGATGGAATCGTAGACGACCACATCACTGCGCCCCTCTCCATGCTCCTTATTGGAATCCACCATATACCCAGCACCGGTAAAGATTCCAGCGAGAAAAGCATGGTAAAAATCTTCCCGATAATCATGGTAACTGATCGTGCGCCGCAGCAAAGCATTCATCTCTCTTGTAATGCCCTCGCTGTCACCGTTCCAGACCGCATCAAACAGGGCATTCCGATCACATTTCCTGGTGCTGTTATCGAACCATTTGATAACGATCGTTTCAAAGATCTCTTTAATTTCCGCATTCGGAATCATAAGGGCAGACATGCCATCTGGTAGTTCATCCTTATAATCAGCTCTGTGCGCTTTCGTTAAGTATCTTGTCAGATACAACATGCTCTGTTTTTTATCGCTTATTTCAAATATAATAATTATTTCTGTCTCGCCTTAAACGCCCGGTCAATCTCCCGCTTCGCGTCCTTTTTCGCCAGGTCGTCTCTCTTATCATACAGCTTCTTACCGCGTGCCAGGCCAATCTCTACTTTTACGAGACTTCCCTTAAAATACACCTGCAGCGGCACCAGCGTATATCCTTTTTCTTTGATCTTTGACATCAGGCGGCGGATCTCCAGTTTGTGGAGAAGGAGTTTCCGCACACGCAGCGGATCTTTGTTAAAAATGTTTCCCTTCTCATATGGGCTGATATGCATGCCGAATACATACACCTGACCGTCGCTCTCGATCTTGATAAATGCTTCCTTGATGCTGCATTTACCCATGCGGATCGATTTAACCTCGGTACCGAATAACTCAATCCCGGCTTCGAATTTATCATCGATAAAATAATCATGGTAGGCTTTCTTATTGTTCGCCACCATCTTGATTCCTGCTCCCATTTTAATTCCTCTTTCCCTCTCTACTTTTTACATCTTATTTTACAATCTTCTACTTCCAGTACACCGCCGGCATAAAATCAATCGTCCTCGCATACCGGTCGCACGCAGTCACGCGAACGCGGATAGTCTGACCGAGCTTGTACGGCTTTCTCGTCATCTCTCCGACCAGCTCATAGTGTGCTTCGTCAAATACGAAATAGTCGCCGCGCAGTTCATTGACATGAACTAATCCTTCAACTGTGTTCGGCAGCTCGACATAGAAACCCCAGTTGGTGACACCGGAAATGACTCCCTCGAATTCTTCTCCGATGTAATGTTCCATGTACTGGACTTTCTTCATCTTATCGGTTTCGCGCTCGGCTTCGTCAGCGCGGCGCTCCAGGGCCGAGGTCTGGACTGCCACTTCCGGCAGGATTTTCTCAAAATGGGCGGTTTTTCGCGCATCCATATTGCCGTGGAGGCATTCTTTGATGATCCGGTGGATCTGCAGATCCGGATAACGGCGGATCGGGGAGGTGAAATGGGTATAGTATTTCGCCGCCAATCCAAAATGACCGGAGTTCAAGGTCGAATATTTCGCCTGTTTCATGGAGCGCAGCGTCAGACGGCTGAGCAATGCCTCCTCCGGCGTGCCCTCTATCTTTTCAAGCAGCTTTTGCAGCTCTTTCGGATGGACTTCGCCGCCCGGCATCCGCAATGTATATCCGAAGTTGTTGATGAACGTGCCTAGTTTCGCCATCTTCTCCTCATCCGGTTTCTCATGGATTCGGTAGAGGAACGGAATTTCCTGCCAATAATAGTCCTCGGCTACCGTCTCATTTGCCATCAGCATGAAATCCTCGATAAGCTTCGTCGCCGCGTTGCGCTCATACGGCTTGATCTCGATCGGGCGTCCTTTGGCGTCGAGTAAAATCTTGCTCTCTGGAAAGTCGAAGTCGATCGCACCGCGCTCCTGGCGTCTCTTGCAAAGAAGCTGCGAAAGTTCTTTCATTTGCAGGAATAAATCCACAAATTCCTTATATTTCTCCTTTGTCTCTGCATCATCATCCGTGATGATCGCATTGACCGCCGTATACGTCATCCGGCGATCGACGCGGATCAATGTCTCTGCAATCTCATGTCCGAGCACGACGCCTTTGTCATTGATCTCCATGATACAGCTCAGCGCCAGGCGATCCTCGCCCTGATTCAGGGAACAGATACCGTTTGAGAGTTTATGCGGCAGCATCGGAATGACGCGGTCGGTCAGATACACGCTCGTTCCGCGCTTTAATGCCTCGCGATCAAGCGGGCTGCCCTCGCGGACATAATGGGTCACATCCGCGATGTGTACACCGAGCCGGTAACCCTGCTCCGTCTTCTCCAGCGTGATCGCATCGTCGAGATCCTTCGCTTCCTCACCATCAATCGTGACTGTCGGCAGATCGCGCAGATCCTTGCGTCCCGCCTTATCCTCCTCGCGGACGGCATCCGGGATCTCTTCAAGCTGCGCCATGACCTCCGGCGGAAATTCTTCCGGCAGACCGTATGCTTTCACGATCGATAAAATATCGACTCCCGGATCGTTCATATGTCCGAGAATACTGGTGATCACGCCCTCCGGCTTCTTATCCGGGCTGTTTCCGTAATCCTTGATCTTCACGATGACCTTATGACCGGTCACTGCGCCCGCGTCACACCCCTGCGGGATGAAAATGTCGCGTGAAATCCGTGGATTGTCCGGGATCACAAAGCCGAAACCGCCGTTTTTCTCATACAGACCAACCAGCTCCTGATTGGCGTGCTCCAGGATCCGCACGATACTTCCCTCAGCTCTGCGTCCGCCGTCGCTCTCCTGCTCAATCACAACCAGCACCTTATCGCCGTGCATCGCGCCCTTTGTTTTTTCACGCGGAACGAACACATCCTGCTCACGTCCCTCGATTGCCACGAAACCGAAGCCTTTCGGGTGTCCCGAATAAATACCTGCCTCTGAAAATGTCTCCGGGCGTCCCAGCTTGCCCTTGCGGGACATGCTGATTTTTCCCTCTTCCAGCAGATGATCGATAACCCGCTGCAGCTCCCGGCGCTGTTCCTTCGGAATATTTAAAAGAAGTGCCAGCTCCTTCAGCTTCATCGGCACGTATGCCGGTTCATTCATGACATCCTGAATCATCTTGCAGCGGCGGGTAAACTCCTCCTCGGAAACGCCAGCATCCTCACGCTCCTTCTTGCCGCGCTTTTCGCGCTTCTTATCCATCTCACGCTCAAGCTTTCGATCACGGTCTTTCTTTCCCGCTTTATCCTTTTTCTGGCGCACCGATTCCTCTTTCGGACCTTTCGCACGCTCCGGTTTTTTCTTCTTTTTTCCGTACCTCTCTTCCCACTCGCCGATCAGCCCATCCCCGTCAATCTGGCGCTGTACGCTGCTCTCCCGGCTTTCTCCGGACATTTTCTCTTCCCGCGCTTCTTCTTTCCGCATCGCAAACCGCTGTTCTGCATTTTTCCGGATCGTCTCCAGCATCTCATCCGAGAGCTTCATCTCCGTCTGCTGACGTTTTTCAAACGCCTCTCTTTCTCTCCTGCGATTTTCCGGCATTTTCTGTCCTTCCTCTTTCTGTGAAGCTGCCGCACTCTGCATCTGCGCCTGGCGCTTCTGCTGTTTTGCGTATTTCTGAGCCTCGCTTCTCTTTATTTTTTCCATGATTTTATCAAATATGTTCAAATCTATCTCACTTCTCTTTCTTAATTCACATTCTCGCGCCATTTCCTATGAAAAAAAGCTGCCACGTCCAGCGCTCTCTGCCTCTCACCCCTGCATCTGCTCGGAAACCACCGGCAAATATCAGATTCAGGAAACAGATCCCGCTGCCACGCGACAGCCTCTTAAAGGTTCCTTACAGGAATTTCAAATTCAAAACTAATGCAAGGATCAGCCACAGAATTGCAGCATATTTGGTCAGCTTCTCCAGCTTTCCTTCCATAGAACGGCTTTTATTTCTGCCCCAGTAGCTGTCAGCCATACCGCCGATGGAACCGGACAGACCTGCCGATTTGCCCTCCTGCAGTAGGATTACCGCCGACAGGAATACACAGATAATAATAAATATGATCGTAAGGATCGTCTTGATCATCTTCGCACCTCCTGAATAAACATAGTAATCATAGCATATTTTCGGCGGAAGGACAACTGTTTTTTTCCCGACTTCAACCCGGGAATTTGCCGTATTTAAATGCGAAGCCACGGCAAATTCCGTTACCGGGCTTGATTTTATCTCTCGTCATGCGATACAATAGAGTTCTATCACATTTACAATCAGCGAAATCCTTTTTTTCATGGGAACAGCTATTTTTTATCATAAAACGAGTCAGGAGGGTTCTATTTTGAAAAAATTCACTTCGGCGTTTGGGCGTCTGTTTCTCTCTGCCGTCCTTATTTTTCTGGTGTTCTACACCATGATGCCAGCCATCAATCTGCACGATCAGGATTTCATCGTATTCCTGATTATCTGCATTCTGATTGTACTGGCAATCAACTTTATGGAAAGCATTCTCATATTCCTGAAAACAGTGCAGCAAAACCGCGGCGTTGAGATCGTGCGCGATCCTGTGACCGGACGGATGGTTCTGCGGCGCAAGTACGCCGACGCCTCCGGCAGTCCGTTTGCCGGTTTTAAGGCGATGGGACGCCCGTGCAAATATGGCATGATCGCGATCGCTGTCCTGATCTTCTTTTCCCTGATCGCCTCGGCGGCGGGCATCCAGCTTTTTAATGCGTCCCGCTACCGCGATCTGATCACCGTTACCGAGGGCGATTTTGCCTCAGATGTCGCAGAGCTTGGCATGTCGCAGATCCCGGTCGTTGATAAGGATACCGCCTCCCGGCTCGGAAGCAAAAAGCTCGGTGAGATGACCGACCTGGTCTCCCAGTTTGAGATTCAGGAAAATTACACACAGATCAACTACAAGGGGACACCGTACCGCGTGACGCCTTTGCGCTATGCCGACCCGATCAAATGGCTTTACAACCAGAAGAAGGGACTTCCGGCATACATTGCTGTCAATATGGTCGATCAGAATACCGATCTCGTCTGGCTGTCCTCCGGCATGAAGTATTCCACCAGTGAATATTTCTTCCGCAATATCAACCGCTACATCCGTTTCTGCTACCCGACACGGATGTTTGAGACGGTCTCCTTCGAGATCGACGACGATGGAAACCCATACTGGGTGGCGCCGACCATCGCCTACCGGATCGGCTGGTGGAACGGCAAGGACATCGACGGCGCGATCCTCGTCAATGCTGAGACCGGCGAATCTAAGTGGTACGCCAAGGCGGATGTCCCGCAGTGGATCGACCAGCTCTATGATTCGAACCTCATCATGGAACAGCTCGACGACAACGGCAGATTCCAGAATGGTTATTTAAACTCTATCTTCGGTCAGCGCGGCGTGCGTCGGACGACCTACGGCTACAACTATCTCGCCATCGACGACGATGTGTGGCTGTACACCGGCATGAGCTCTGTAACCTCAGATGAGTCGAACATTGGCTTCGTCCTCGTCAACCTGCGAACGAAAGAAACGAAATTTTACACCGTTCCGGGCGCCACCGAGCTCGCCGCAATGGATTCCGCGCGCGGACAGGTGCAGCACTTAAATTACAGTGCGACCTTCCCGCTTCTCTTAAATATTTCCGGACGACCGGCATATTTCATTTCCCTGAAAGATGCTGCAGGGCTTGTGAAAATGTATGCGTTCGTCGATGTCGCGCAGTACCAGATCGTCGGCACCGGACAGACGATCGATGAGGCAAAGCGCAATTACCGTGAGACGCTGGGACAGGAGGAAATCGAAGATCCGACTGCCAAGGAACCGGCGGCAAGCGAAACTGTCTCCGGCACGGTCGAGGCGATCGAGAATGTCGTCGTTTCCGGTAACACCTACTACTATTTCACGCTGACCGATGACCGCACCGACAGCGTCTACACCGCTGCGATCACCGTTTCCGAGCGGCTTCCGTTCGTGCAGGCGGGCGACTCCGTTTCCTTTGAGTGCGTCGAGAATGGTTCTACAAAAGAAGTTATAACCTGGAGGTAAGATAACATTGAAAAGTGAAGATATGATTTTAAAGGCAGCCATCGTGCACATCCTCGATTCTTCGGTGGGAATCCCGGTTCTCTCCGACCAGAGCATGGAGGTCGGACCCGATTTTTCCGACTTCCTGAAAGCGCATATCGAGAAAATAACGGAAAGTGACGATGTCAAGCACTGTACATTTGCAGAAGGATCCGAGGTCAAAGAGCTGCTGCAAAACTGCACCCCGGACAATTTCGTCGAGACGAGCAAACAGCTCGCCGAGCGCCTCTACGACATCATGAATGCGAATATTGACATTCCAGCCGCCGATGTGGCGATGACCGTGTTCGGCTGCAAGGGCAAGGATTATCTGGCATTCTTAAAGATGAACTACAAGACCTCCTACACGCATCAGACCAGGGAAACGGACGGCGGCAACAGCAACGAGATCATTTTACAGCGCGCACTGCTTCCGGGACAGGGACAGCGCCTCTCCGAGGCGTTTGTCCTCGATCTCTCCGACGGCTCCCTGATTCTGGCTGAGAAAAAATATGAGGTCAACGGCGAAAAATGCTTCTATTTCTCCGAGCTCTTCCTCGAATGCCGCGCCCCGCTCTCCCAGAAATCCAAGCTCGACATCGTCACCCGCGCCGTCGATCAGGTTGCCAAAAAATATTACGGCGACGAGGATGCACAGAAAAAGATGGAAATCAAAGACATTATCTGTAATGAATTAGAGGAACAGGGCGAAATCAAGGTGTCCGAACTGCGCGAAAAAGTATTTCCCGGCAGCCCGGAGATGCTCGAGGAGCTGGATGAAAAACTCGACCGCTACAACCTCTCCTACGAGACGGTCGCGCCGAAAAATGAACAGACGATCAAGAAATTCCAGAAACAGAAGCTGTACACTGACACCGGCATCGAGATCACGATCCCGATGGAAGAATACAGAAATCCCGACCATGTGGAGTTTATCACCAACATGGACGGGACAATCTCGGTGTTGATTAAAAATATTGGGATGCTGAGCAGTAAATAGCCTCTCACACAAAATTTATTTATCGGCTGATTCAAACGATTGCGATACATAATAACAGAAACATCCATCAGTCATGCCGCTGATCAAATCTTGTATACACCTCACAGAACCGCGCCGCAAACGACGGCTCGCGTCCACCCGCATACAGATGAGAAACATCCCCAAAACTGCTCATGCGGAAGGATGCGACGCCGGAGCGGCGCTCTTCTGTATAGAGCACCGTCACCGACGACGGCGCCGCACAGGTTCCGTGCCAGAGCTGCATCGGAGAGATATTTAAGAGATGGGAAAGCAGGACGCACTCGACGCCAAAATGACAGAATAAAACAATCGTGTCCTCATTCGGTGCCACGGCCCGGTAAAACAATCCATTTCTCACATATCCGTGCCGTCTGAGCAGCCGGTCAAGCTCTCCAGTCACCCAGTCGTACTCTTCTTTTACATGGGCGTTCTGAAAGACTTCTGTTTCATGCCAGTGATCCTTATCAAAATACTTCGGCTCCGCCATCCACGCATCCGGCAGCCAGTCCCAGACACAGTGCCCGGAATCCTTTCCCGGATGTACCGCCTGCGGGGCAAATTCACGCAGCCAGCTGCAGGTTTCTGCCGTGCGGCAGGCTTTTTTTAAGGTCAGGGACGCCGTGTCCTTCGCACGCCCCAGCGGCGATACATAATAAGCCGCCACCGGAATCGGCGCCAGACGGTCTGCCAGAAGCTTTGCTTCCTCCCAGCCAGCCGGGGTCAGGGAATCAATTGAGTAATCAGGATCCGCATGGCGGACAATCAGAAGGCGCATAGGAAAACTCCTTTCGTAAAGAAATGTTACAAAACCAAAAAGCGCGGTGCTCATGACCAAGGGATGTATCTGGGCGCGGGCAAAATTAGAGCATCTTCCGATACTCCTGCTTCCACCCATTTAAAAGTTCTCCCGCACTCTCCATCCGCCGGACCGGATTGCGGTCAAACATCGTCTCGACCATGCGGACATTCCCGCACTTCTCCGCGGTCTGGTTCGCCTCGTCGAGTTCCCGTTTCCAGATCTCCTTCTGTTCCGGCGTCATCGCAGCCGCATGGCGCTCCTTAAGCTCCAGCTTCGGGTCAATCAAGGCAAGCTGGTACAGGTGCTTCAGCATCTCCGGGCTCTTGTCGAAATTGTAGGCCATTTCATAAGCGGTAAACGCTTTCTCAAACCAGAAAATCCCGGCATACGCTGCCCCGATATTGTTCCAGATCTTCGCGGTAAATTCGTCCGTCAGCGATTTGACCCGCCAGTCCTCCAGAATCCGGTTGTAGTAATAGATCGCCGTCCCAAACTGCCGCAGGCGGAAATAGTAATCCGCCGTCTCCTTCCGGAACTCCGCCGCATTCATTTTGCGAAATGCCGCCAATTTCTGGCGGTATGCCGCAATCTCCTTTGCCGTATAATAACAGCACTCCTGCAGAATCACGATCGGCAGCTCGTCCTGGCTCTCGCCGCTCCGCTGCCATGCCTCCAGTTTGCCGGCCAGAAACGAAAGTCCCAGCTCCGAACGGATAAACTCAATCAGGCGGTCATCCACAAATCCATCCAGCACCAGAAGCGGATTCTGATAAATGACATAACACAGCTCCTGCGACGATGCGATATGGACGCCCAGCCGTTCTATGTAAAAAGGATGTCGAACCGGCTCCTGCCGGCAAAGTATCAGACTCATAATGAAACCTCTTGTTTAATCATCCGGTTTGTCGCCGGAAACAATTCTCCAAATCCCAAATCACGTATCATGACGATCATCGTGTCTTCCCCGGTAAATCCAAATGCCATCTCGATCCGGGTCGTCCGGTCCGGGCGTTTCGGGAATCCCTCGAGCGGAATCTTCACCGTCTTCTTTTTGCGCGGTTCCAGCGGCTGGAGTGAAAATTCTACCTCCGGCGTGCCCGACACGATAAATTCCGCCGTCATTTTCGTCTCATACCAGCTGTCCCCGGCGGATGCCAGCACCAGCTGTCCCTCTTTTTCACGCTCCTGAATTTTTAGAGAAACCGTTGTTTTCAGCCGCCCCTCACAGATACAGGTAAAATGGTACGCACTATGTGCCTCACAGAGATCTTCCGAGCGGATCAGCGCCCCTCGGGTAAATACATCCATCTCCGCAAATACACGGCGCCGTTTGCAGATCTGCTGCATAAAATCTGACGCCCAGTCCGTCTGTGCAAATCCCCTGCCTGTCAGGATGATCGCTGAAAACAGGCGCTTCTGCAGCAGCCGTTCCGCACAGGAGGAAAGAATCCGGTCTGCCATCTGGATGCCCGCGTCGCTGTCCAGCACATTTAAGTGAAACGACTCCTCCAGTTCCTCCTGATCCGCGACCACCTGCATCTGGCGCAGCCCGCGCTGCACTCTCAATTCATAATAATGAAGACCATTCTCCGAAAGTTCAAACATTCCCACCTGGTTGCTCCAGACTTCCCGTTTCTGGCTCATCACGTAATATACAAAGCTCTCCGCGTGACTGATCACATGCACCCGGCTCCGGTCGATTTCCAGAAAATCGGCACAATACATCAGGCAGTCCAGCAGCTTTACCTCAAGCTTTGGCACCGTGATCACCAGGTTTTCTATCTCTTCTTTTCCGGACGCCTGTCTGGGAATCGCAAGCACCTGTTTCAGGAACATTTTCAGCAGATATAAGCCCTCGTAGCGGACGCCGTCGATCGTAGCGGTGCCGTCCTTCATCGCCAGGGAAAGCAGCTTATCTTCCACCACCATGCCCTCTAACGCGCCCCCGGCACTCTCCTCTGCCACCCGCCAGACGTCCGAATCCGGTTCTTTTCCGATCCGGGTCGGAACCGACCAGATCGTCTCCTGACCCTGACAGGATATATGTGTGCATGAATCACACAGATCCATGCCAATTATAAGTCCATTCATCTATCGTTTGTCCGTCTGTCCCTTTCCTCAGGCGATCGGGAAAAGTGCGCTTACCGCCGCATCTCTCTTCTGGTACTCCCGCATCTTTTCCCGAAGCGCCGTCTCGTTATTTACTTTTAAAGAAAGACTCATCTCATTGAGCGCCGCAAACCGGCTTTCCCGGCTGCGCCCCGGAATCTCCCGGCAGGAAATCTCTCCCTTTTCTTTCGTCTTCCGGACGCCGTCCTCTTCCTCTTCGATCTGATATTCCAGCGTCTCGCCCTCAAAAATCACCTTTTCACGGATGTAAATATCCCGGTAAACGAGACGCATTTCCTCATAGTGGAACTCTTCCTCCTGCGGCAGAATCCGCAGCCGCAGATACGGGCGCACCGCCCGGTTTCCGTGATACTCGATGATTTCTTTATCTAAAATATTGCCCGGAATATGGATAAACCGCGCCAGATCCTTAAAATAGGCAAAAATCATGCCCGCATCTAAAAGCACATCCACCACCGACTGGCACAGGCGCCGCTGTTCCTCCGAAAGCTCCGGCAGCGTCGCATAATACTTTGTCAGCGCCAGCAGATAAATATCCGGGATCCGCTCCCGATCAGAGCTTCCCTGCACAGCACCCTCCAAAAATGCGAACACCTTGTCGTCCGTCGGACGGTTTTCCAGAAAATATTCCACGCTCTTGACCGTGAAATACGCGCGCACGATATTTTCCCCTGTTTTCTTGCGTGACGCATAAAGCTCGAACACCCGGTCTAACTTTGCTGTATTGCCGGTAAAGAGCATCTGCGCCACCAGCCGTTCCTCCAGATCATACGTCTCCACCCGGAGCCGCAGTCCCTGCATCAGGACGCGGTACATCTGGTCCACCGTACCGTTGAAATGTTCGCAGAGATAATCGAGAATCACACTGTCCGGCTTCTCATGTTCAAAGACATACCAGGTCAGATAAAGCAGGTGGTCATCCCGGTCAAAGAGATTTTGAAGCAGCATTCTCCCGCAAAGCCGCAGCAGCAGATTGACCGGCAGACCCTCCAGACCATACCGGCACACCATCTCATACGCCTCGCTGAAATGCCCGCACCGGATCAGCGTCCCGCAGACGCCGTTTCTCTCATCCCGCGTCAGCTGGTCCTTGTCAAGACTCAGAAGGTATGAAACACTTCCATCCTTTTTCTCATCCTCAATCCCATCCGCCATCCTCTTATAATACCGCACGATCGCTGACAGCACCTTTGCCCTAAACAGCGGGTGCAGCTCCATCTTCTGATCCGCGTGCTCCAAAAGGATCGCATCGTCCCCGGTCAGCACCTCCTTGCGGCAGGCTTTTGCACACGCATTCATAAAGAGGAACGGATGCATCGGATTCATTTCAAAACAGGTCTGTAAAAGTTCCTCCATATCCGTAAATACCGGCTGGATGGCGCAATTTACCCGCGCATACCGCGTCTCATTTTCATCCTGGAATAGAACCAGATCGCGCTCCGAAAACAGCGGCACATACGCCGTGCCCTCGCTCAGCACATACGCGTCCTCCGTCATCTGCTCCTCATGGCGCACCACCACGTATTTCATCGCCGGTTCCCGGCATTCTACCCGGCAGGATTTCAAAATCCCCGGCAGGACACGCGCCATCTGCGTATCGATCAGTTCCGGATAGATCAATTTCCGGTACAGGACCGCCAGGGCACCGTCTATCCGTTCCTTGAAAAGCTGATCCACCGCAAACTCTTCCATCGCCCGCTCGTACATCCGGTAAATATCCGAATCCGGCGTTCCATAGGTAAGAAGGTTCGCATAAAGCTTCGCCTGTGACCCCGCATCCAAATTTGCCGAATACGAAAAGTATAAAAACACCTCCCGCGACATCAGGCGGTCATAATTCTCCGGCATCGCATATAAATAATATTCATACAGGCGCGTCAGGCTCAAATCTGCCTCCAGCGCCCGGCTATACCATTCAAAACAGGCTGTCTCCCGGCAGTCTCCCCGGATCAGCATTGCACAGAGCGCCTCCAGAATCTCCGTCTCCGGATACAGCCCGTAAAGTTCCGTCAAAAGACGTCTGTAAAACTCCCGGTACGAACGGGACGCACGCACTACCCGGACCGCCGCCAGTGCCAGCTCGCGGCTGATGATTTTCCGGCGTGCCCCATAGTACAGGGCATGAAGCTCAAAATTACCCGCATTGTCTAAAAGGATCGGATCACTCTCCAGAAGTTTCAGTCCCGCCGCATAGAGGAATGGGCTGTGACAGCCGTCCTTAAACTCCTGCTCCATGCTGATCAGCACCGTAACCGGATTTTTCTGCAGTTCCTCATCCAGACGCAGAAGCATCAGATAATAAAACAGGCTGCTGCCCGTCTCCTCCGACGCATACTGCTGCAGCAGGCGGATCAAAGTGTCCTTCTGCTCGGCATTGCCGGTCAGCGTCACATACAGATAGCGGTACAGGCAGTTAAGCTTCCGGTCGCCCGATATTTTAAGCGCCGCCGAATCCTGCAGTTCCTTCAAAATCGTCTGCGCTTTCTCGCGCCGATCAGTCAAAAGGTATAATTCCGCCTGCAAAAGCCGCAGTCCCGCATCATAGTGCGTCATTTTCATCAGATCCAGCTCCCGCTGCATCTGGTGAACCGCCTCCGCGCCGCCGATCCCATTTTCATACGCCAGACGGGCAGTCAGATAATTTCCAAGCTCTTTCTGGAATGACATATGTGCCCGGTCGCATCCGCCCGCATCGGCAGCCGACGCCTCGATCGGAATCCGCACTGTTTCTCTGGCAGTGTGAATCAGGACGGCGCCGAAATTCTTTCCGGCATGCAGCCGTTCCGCCAGAATCCGTACCGGAAGACGGAGCAGACCATCTTCAAAATCCGCCTGCGTCGCACTCTTCTTTGGCAAATGGAGGAACTCGCCGTCTGCCGTCACCTCCAGGTACACACTGCCCCAGTTATCCATCCGGATCTCGATCGTGTCCTCGGCATTCTCAGCCAGCTCGGCATATACGCGCGCCCTGCCCGGAATCGTCAGACCGACCGGCTTTTTCACGCCCAGTCCAACCAGAAATTCTTCCATAAAATTTGCACGGCTACCGTGCCCCTTCAGGCCGTCATAGAGTGCCCGCACATGCAGATCCTGCATAAACGGCACTTCCACAAAATCCGGGTACTCCAAAAGCCGGAGCGCCGTCTCCATATCATTTTCCGCGACGTGCAGAAAATCTTCCGCCGTTTTCAGATCACCTAAAGTCTTCCCGGCGTCTGCCACCTCGACGTGAAACTCATACGGAATCTCCTCTTCCCCGCAGTTTGTCACCAGATAAAAAGAACCCGTGATCGTGTCGCCTGCCGTCAGGAACGAGGTGTCCACTTCATATACGATCCGGCACCGGAGTCCGCCAAACGAATTGTTATCCCCTGGAATCCGCACCCGCAGGTTCGAGGAATACACAAATCCCTTCACACTTAATCCATTTTCGCTCCCGATCCATAAATTTCTCTGCATCAGAGTATTCATCCGCAGCGTCTCGTCTATCTTTTCAGGCGACCAGGTCATCTTCGGCTGTTCCGAATCGATGATTCCCTTCGCCAGCCGGTTAATTCTCTCTTTCATTCCTATCACCTGCCGTTTCATTATCCTGTCCCGGTAACTGCTTTGTCTTCCCACAGTTCCGTCGGTTCGAAATCTCGTACCTTATATCATACCATATTTTGTCTGCATTTACATCAGGGAATTGGAGAATTTCGCTGATTGCCCATCCGGCATTTTTTTCAAGTCGAACGTCCGTGAGACTTGGCGCGTGATTCTGGTCAGAGAAGCTGACATATTCGTTGCTGTTCACTTATACTGTTCTCAGCAACGGGATTTTGCCGATGCTTCGCATTCCAAATCGGCAAAATCTGCTGCCAGAGCTGTATCGTACGGAATTTTCAGTTCAGAAAATTCCTATATGCAAGTAAAACACTTATTCTGTGCAGAATCACTGCGCATCCTCGCGGAGCGTTTATCTCAGTCGGAGACCCAACTCCCACTGAGACAAATTTGCTATTACTCACCACCTGAAGAGGTGGGAGTCTTCTCGACTGAGATAAAAACAAGCGCTATCCTGCCTGCCGGGCAAAAATTTGATGGTTCCGCCCGGTATGTAAAATAGCGCCTGTTTCCAGTTTTCAATCGTTTTCTAATTTTTCTTAATTTCCTAATCCCAGTCGCCCACATACAGGCGTGTGCCAGTCTGCCAAACTGTTGGTTCATAGATCGTCCAAATTGGATATGGATATGCTTTTCCTTGCAGAGAATCATCTATTACAATCGTCTGATCAACGCCATTTGTGCCTGTTTTGGAGGACAGGTCAGCGGCACTCGTCCTAGTAATACTGGAATAGCTGCCCTTTACAGAGCTGCCGTCCACATAAGGTACACCGATGATTGCGTCGCTTAGCTTTGGCAGATACCAGCATTCTTCCGGGACCGAAAGAATGTGGGCGTCCGGCCACCACCACCAGATATCGTTCAACAGGCCAATATAGTGTCCAAGGAACATTGAGGTTCCAGCCGCTTTCACACTTCCTGTTGTATAGCAGTTCGAAAGAACCAGTTTTGCAGAATCATATTTTCCAAATAAACCACCTGCGATGGCATTATATGTTTTTCCACACACATCCGCTGCACTGAAACTCCGTATTACCGAAATCGGACCATACATCCTTCCCACCAGACCTCCGGCACACCGGCCGCCTGACACATTCTTTCTATCTGACAGCACTTCCGCACCACTTTCCGTATAACCGTAAGGGCGGTTCCGTCCGCCGACATAACTGTTTTCAATGCTGAATTCTTTCCCGGCAGTTCCGCCATTCTGGTTGTTTTTCAGATATCCATACAAACCTCCAGCGGTTTCAGTTGTATCCACATATCCAGAGAAGAAACTGTTTTCCAGCTTCATCTGACCAGAGCTCTCGGCAAAGCCGACCAGACCTCCGCTATCATCAGTTCCCTGTATCCGTGCATTTTTCCCTGAAACATATACGTGATTCATCACTAAATCACTTACTTTTGCCTCCCCGATCAAGCCTCCGGTTTTTCCTCCGCTTATTTGCAGCGTCGGTGCATCTACAACTACATGTTCGAGTGTCAGACTGCCATTATTCGCGCTCCCAACCACCGCGCCTGTTGCCATAGTTCCAGAAATCCGGGACTTTTCTCCATATATATGGATATTTTTAATCGTTAGATAGCTGTCCGCCGAAGTACCTGCCTGTGCCACTAGCCCTGCTGTATTCTGCTCCTGACAGGAAATGTCCGGATCCTTCAGATTCAAGTTTGATATCGTCAGATGATCCGTCTTCTGAAACAAAGCTGCACCATCCCGGGCAACAGGAGTTATCTTTAACCCTGCAATCGTATAGCATTCACCCAGTTTTGCTTTTTCTTTCTCATCCACTTCCGCATTATAAGAGATAATATCCGGGTTGTTAATCGGCCAGAAACTTCCACCTACATAATTGGAATTTCCCGGACTGTAGATCGTCATATTTCCGTACGCAGCTTCCACCTCTTTGCAATACGCTTCCGTCTGTGAGATAATCGAATCATCCTCCTGCCAGAGAATATTATCAGTCTGGATAACCCGTGTAATCTTTAATCCCCCATAGTCTTTTCCGCAGAAATTCAGATTCTGCAGATGACGCCCATTGGCAACCTTAACCGTATAGGTATCCGTTCCATCATCATTGGGTTCAATTACATCGGCAAAACAACTGTTGAACTTATATGAGAGCCTTGTATTTTCTGTCGGTGGATAGCCATCCTCGCTCAATTTTACGGTAACATTTTCTCCATTTATGTAACCGCCCGGCTGATAACCTTCCCCGGTACCCAGACTACAGAAATTTCCACCCTCGCGTGATAAATCATCCAGATAGAAACGCAATTTCAACTTTTTCTCTTCCGTTATGCCTATTTCAAAACGATTTACCCTGTTTTTGTCGGCAAATCTCGTCCAACTGCCATTTGCCTCATTTTTTACACAGCTGGCAGCTTTCTCTTCCGTATCTACAAAGCAAAATTTTGATCCCATTCTCAGAGTATTTTCCTGCAAATCACCCGTATTGACTTGGAGAACATACCACATCGTTTTACCGCTCAATTCGCCGGTAATCGAAAATATCAGATGTATTCTCTGATTTTCTTCAAGCGGAGACGGAGAGACATAATCGATATACAGCCTGTTTCCAGTATGCAGCGCCTCTTCGTTCTCTTCCTTGTCCCAGTCCCCGACATGGTTATTCAGAAACCAGGAAAATCCCTTTGAAGCGTTCTGCGCAGCAAGTTTTTCCGCTACTTTCTGGATCGTCGGCATGGGATAAATCGGTATTTCTGCTTTCTTTAATTCTGGATCATAGGGATATGTATTCTCGCTGTCTGCACCCGTTCCCTCAGCACCAAACAGTTCTGAAAGTTCTTCTGCGTATGCGAGCACATATTTCTCATTCACCTTACTGCACACATAACAGCCCGGATAAACTGATTTTTTGTTTGTTCCCGTACCGCTCGTCTCCGACGGCAGCCTTCCATCCGTTCTACTTGCATAATCATAGAACGCAACAAACGCAGGTGCTTTCATCGCCGGATTCTCTGTTTCATCCGCCGCCGTTCCGCTTCCATCCTCCGTTTCATCCGATTTTTCCTCAGCCGTCGGCGAATACACCGACGCCGACACATATGTATTCGCTATCTGACTGTCTGCCGGAAGCTGTGCGGCGAGACCTCCTGCGAATCCGCCGGTATATGCCGCTACATTATAACGTCCGGTAAGATTCTCAAAGGCTGCATTGGCATTTGCCCCATTCCCCGGTTTCTGGGATGTGTCAAACTTCTTGTTTGCTGTATGACCGCCGACATAACAGCTCTGAATCTGCACCGTGGGACCGCTTGCGGCGGCTGCAGTTGATGCTTTCTCAACAGTTCCGACCAGACCGCCGGCGTACATGCCTTCCACATAGAGTGCCGCTGCGCTGTCGGTCAGAGAAATTTCCCCCTTTGCCGTGCCGATCAGGCTGCCCGCCGTTCCCTTTAAAGCGCGGATCCGGTATTTGCTTTCTTCCTCCTGCTTCAGATCTGCCGCTTTTTCTGTGCTGCTTCCCAGCTTATCACGGAAATGATTCTCCGCCAGTGCATCCTGGACGGTCAGAGTGACGCCCTCAAATGTGCCCACCAACGCACCGGCAGAAGCGCCGGTCTGCTCTGCCTGTACCTGCGGATATTCAATCTGCACATTTTTAATTTTCACCGTTGCCAGATTCGTAGTTCCCCGGGAATCCGTTCCCGGCGTCACCGCACCAATCAAAGCGCCTGCACTCGCCTTCGTCCGGACCACCGGCTGGCAGATCAGCAGGTTTTTAACACTCATATCCTGTGTTACCGTTCCAAACAGTCCACCCGTCCCATCTACTGCTGTGATTGAACTTCCCGCCGTTTTTCCTACCTGCAGACCATCGATCCGGTATGTATTTCCCTGATAGTCCAGTGGATACGGCAGACTAAGCGGAAGATAGCTTCCCGCCTCCGTGATATATGCCTGTGCCGTCGGGTTCGTCTGATCTGCATTCGTTTGATCCGTCACCCGGTAGGCAATCGAGATGGTTTCCGCATTCTGATTCAAAAAATTCGAGCCAAATGCCGTATGCAGCTTCGCCACATGTCCGCAGTAACCGCTCTCGTCCGCAATATTTTCTCCCGCTTTCCAGGTCAGATCACTATTCTGCATCGCCGTAACCGTTTTGGATGTAGTCACCGCCCCAGTGTACAGCTGATCCGGATCCCAGCCTGAAACCCGCTCATCCAGATTTTCCAGATGGCGGAAGCTGCCAATCTCCGCGCTTCGGTCCGTACTGATCGATGCAAAGAGGCTGCTGCCGGATTCTATATTGCTCGTTTTAACCTGCGAAAGCGCTTCATTGTTGAAAACCTGCGCGTACACAAAGATATTTTCGCCCGGAATAAAGGAGGCAAAACCTCTTTCATCCTGCTGAAATATCATATCCGTCTGTGCCGGCTGGTTGAAATCCATAAATTTGAATCCTGTACTTGTGCCCGTGCCGGCTGGCGCCGCTATGTCATCCAGAATGACCTGATACGTTCCATCCGAATTGCCCGAAGCTCCGGACACCTTCGCCACACGCGCCGAGCGGCTGGTTTCCGGGGGATTGATCTCGATGTATCCGGTTGTACCGCTCTTTTCTCCCTTTACAAACAGACTCAGTGAATGTTCATTTTTATTCGGATCCTCGATTTTTGCATATAAAATATCATCATTCACCAGTTTCACTGTCGGCGCCTCGAATTCCTCCACCGGCAGTTCCGGGACTTCCAGATTTCCTGATGCGTAATATCCGATCGGCAGTTTCTGATCCTTATAATTGGAGTTAGCTCCCGTAAACCGCTCCCGTTTTCCGGCATCAGACGCCGCCGCCAGAAGTGCCTCGCTTCCGATATCCGTCTGCACAAACTGATAACGATCCGAATACCACACCTCGCGGACCAGTCCTGCCTCCGGATCATAGAAAATAAGATAGCTCCCGTCTCCACGGACGGTCTCATCAATCGATCCAAACGGAAGAAGGCGCTGCCGGATCTCCTCGGTCACATTCGCAGACACCAGCGCTGCCTCACCGCCAGACTCTTCTTGTTCCGATTCAGGCTGCCCTGCCTGTTTTTCCGGCACATAGAGAACCGCGTAGATATTTCCCTCTTTCTCCTCCGCCAGCACTGTATTATCTACCGAAATTCCCAGCTTTGCCTGCTTTTGATCGTCTGAAAATTCCCCCTGTGCCTCCATATGGAGCAGACGCGGAATCGTCCCACTGGAGACCTCCAGTGTCAGATGATTCTGCGCCGCCAGAAAGATCTCCTTCGCCGTCTGATCCATCTCCAGACGGCGGAGCTTTCTTTGGTAATGAATCACCGCAACAAAAGAAAGACTGGCAAGAATACCGACAATCGCAATCACCGTCAAAGATTCCGCCAGTGTAAACGCCGCCCTTCTCTTCTGTTTGTTCTGTCTCTTCTGCTCCATCTGTCCTCGTTCCTCTTTTTATTGTAACTGTTCAGTACCTTCACAGTCACGCGCAGACCTGCTGAACAGTTAGTTTTTATTTTATTTCTGATCCAGGTTGACTGCACGCACGGTCAGGTTAATCGGCTTTACCACCGCTTTCCGGGAAGTTCCCATCGTATCTTTTTTCCGGTAGATCGCCAGATTTTGAACCGTAAAGCACGCCGTCTCCTCCGAATAGGTATAGCCGTCAAATGCCGTATAATATTCATCCGAGATCGCCGCCTGCGTCAGCAGAGGTATCTTTTTATACGCATCATCGTAAGTATAATCCCCATACCATTTTTCAATGCCCGTGCCAGACCAGTCTGTCGCACTGAAGTGCAGCCACAGGTGGCTGTTTCCACTCCGCAAAAGAGGTGTTACCAATTCTCCTGTTGCGGAAGTCCCGGCAGAATTTTTCACTTCCAGCGCATTCGCAAATTCATCGGTCATCAGCTGCGCCGTGAGCGACAGCGCCTGCTCTGCATCTGCCTGTTCCTGCGTCCTCTGGTAAACATTTTTTACCATCATCACGCCGCCTCCAAGCACCGTGCCGATCATACCGAGAATCACAATCGCCGCCAGAAGCTCCGTCAGCGTCATACCGTTCTGTGACCGGAGTTTTTTCTGACATACTGAAAAGAGCTTCCGGTGACCCTTGGATGCCGTCTGTTTCTGCTGCCTGCAATGCCTATTTCTGCATCTGCGGCATTCACATCTCTCCTGTCCCATCTCTGTCTCCTCTATCGGTATCTGTAAAGCAGCTCTTGTAAGTTTACCTCTTCCTCTTCTGCATCCGAATCAGCCTGGCTCACATACAGCACGATAGGATACTGTCCCGTCCGGTAATTCGTCTGTGTGCCTGTCTGGTAGGCATTTGACGCCAGGCTTTTCTTCATGCCGCCGGTTCCAGATGCCTCCAGCTCCAGAACATATCTGCCCGACGCCTGTTTCGCTGTCCGGTTGTTCTCCAGCTGATTGCGGCTGTCATAATAGCTCGCCATCTGCTCTTCGCCCTGCCGCAGCATCCTGCCGGACGCCAGAAATGCACTCAGAAACATCGTCATTCCCAGTGCAATCACAAGAACCGATATCAGTACCTCTGTCAGTGTCTCGCCCGTATTGGCACGCAGCTTTCTTCCAGCTGCCCATTTCATTCTACTTATCATTCTGCAGCAGCTCCTTCTCTATTGTTCCGTTCTGCCAGCGGATCGTCGTAATGATGGTCGTCGTCGTGATCGTGTAGGAATCGTCGTCGTCCGATTCGTCGTCATCGCCCCGTACTGTGACCGTCTTATGCTCGGAGCTATGTGCTGCTTCCAGCTCCAGCCGTTTCTCGCACCGCTCTTCCTTCCTGTCATCCGCCGTTACTGTATCTGAGATAACCGCCTTGATTTTATAATCATCCGCCATCCACAGACGTACACTGGTCTTTAACGGGTCAATCGTGTCCCCGGTCGTTCCGTCTTTCTTCACTGACAGGGTAAAATCTTTGTACGCCATTTCTTCCTCCGACGCATCGTCCCCGTCTGCCAGCTTCCGATACTCATTATTTCTATAAATATCCACGATCAGTGAATCGAGAATCGCGCTATTCCCACTCTCTGGGCTTGACAAACCCGAATCCGTTCCATAGAACTTCTGCCACGACGCCTCATTATCCGTGTTTTTCCAGCTGCCGACGTAGTAGCAGTAAAAATCATCCTTATCGTTTTCCTCGTCTTCCCGGCTGTCATGCACGATCACTTCCTTGATCTTGACTATATTTTCCGTCTTCTGCAGTTCATCCCGCAGAAATACCGCCGCCGAGTCCACCGCATACCGCTTCTGATCTTCTCCCGGAAGATTCCGGATCTTACCAGCCGATGCAGAGGCGGACGCCAGAATGATCGACGCGCCCACCCCGCAAAACACAAAAAACAGGAGCGCCGCCATCAAGCTGGCGCCATCCTGATTTTTCATACAGCTGAAAACCCGCTTCCAGATTTCCGGGTGTTTTTCACTGTTCTCTGCTTTTTTCATGCTTTATTCTCCCAGCGCCGCCTCTGCCGCTGTCTCAAGGTCCGAACGCTGCAGGTTCGACACATCCGCATTCGCCAGTCCCGACGGTGCCTGCGTTTCCTCCGGTTCCAGATCCAGACCTTCTTCTGATTCCGCATCGTATCGGGTCTCAAAATAAGTCAGCTGGAACGTCACTGCTACCGGGTGGATGCGGATATCCTTTAACTCTTCATCTTCCAGATCTTCATCATCTTGAATGCTCAGATCCTCGATCAGGCAGCGGTATGATCCTTCCACTACCTCATGAAGCATCGAAACAGCGTGATCAAACGAATCTGCCGTAAAAGAAATATTCATCGCACGCCGGATCTGCATCCCATCCACCTTCGGTTCCGAATACTGGAAGCTGAAATTATACGCATCTGCAAAAATGCGGTTCAGCTCTTCCGTCTCTTCCTTAAAATGATTGTAAGCCGGAACCATCGGCGCATTGGATGCCTTATTTTCCTCTATCTCCTTCTTCATCTGCTGGATCTGCTTCGACTTCACCTGCTCCATCTGGATCTGTGCCTCCAGATCCGTCGTATCCGCCGCCTGGATCCGCCTCTGCACCGGAAGATAGAATCCGGCATAGTAGCCCGCCGCGATCAATATGATTACAAACAGAAGCAGTACAATCTTCTGCGTTCTTGATAAGATATATTTCTTTAACGAATTCATTGTTTTTCTCCGTCCTCTTCTGGTACGTTAAAAAATACAGTCATCGACACGCCCACCGGTTTGGAAGCCGCAAGAACCCGCTCCTCCCCCTCTTTCTGAACCGTCTCTTCCAGAGACGCCGTCACATAGCGTGCATCCGGATCCGTCTCCGCATCGCGAACCAGCTCCGGAAAGGAGGAACCATTGGGAATTCTTCCCTCTAATGCCATCTGATCGGAGGTGATCGAAACCGTCGAAACGGCCGTCAGCGGGAAAATCCATGATTTCAGCGAATCCAACATCTTTCTCCGGTCTGGAAGCTGTCTCTCTTCCTCATTCAGGTACCCATTTCCATAATGTGCGTATTCCGCCTGAACCTCACTGTACACCTCGTTGGACTTCTGAAGCGCCGAAAGCTGCTGCTCAGTCGCCGCATAGACTGCCTCCGCCTGGTCTGCCTTTCTCAGAAGACGCACCACGCCAAACTGCGAAAACCCATAAACTAGTCCCATAAATACGACAAACACACCCAGTTCTGCCGCTATCTTTCCTTTTTTAACCTGCTTCTGATACAGATTGATCCGTCGTTTTTTCGGATATTTCGAACCGCCAATCTGCATATTCGCGATTGATTTTAAATCAGCCACCGCTCTTCCTCCTTATGCAAGTAATACACCGTATGCCTGTGGGCTGTCGATCCACTCGTCTTCCTCATCCAAAGAGACCTCCGGCAGAAGCTCCGCCACACTCCGCACCGGCAGATCCAGCGTTTCTTTCAGCGCATCAATCAATTCCCCGTATCGTGCGCCTCCGCCGCAATAATAGAGGCTGTCGATCGTATTATTCACATTGTTGAAGCTATAAAAGTTCAAAACTCGCATGACCTGGACGGCGCGGGTCCGGTACTGCTCCTCCAGCACAGCCGCCATCTTTTCTTTGTCGGTCTCCTCGCGGTTTTCTTCCTCCACCTCAATTCCCAGTTCCTGCATCTTGTTCTTATCTCCCAAACGGATCTGCTCGATCTCCTCACAGCCCGGCTCCATGGTACGGGTAATATCATAGATCCCCTGGCGAAAGAAATGGATCCGCAATGCTTGGGTTCCCAGATCGAGAATCGCATAGTCTTTCACAGTTTCCGATTTTTCTGCCCCCTCTGCGTTCTCTTTTTCTTCCTTTTTATGAGGTTCTGCATTCAGCTTTGTCTCCAAAGCCTTCTTCTCATCCGCCATTCTCTCTTCTGTATATTCCAGAATCCATTCCAGTCCCAGCACGGCCGGAACCAGACCGACCAATTTCAAGTGTGCCATCTTGGCCAGTTTTTCAAATTGCTGCGACAGCTCTTTCGTACACGCCGCACCAATCAAATCCATTTTTTCCTGATCCGCATAGATCATCGCATAATCAAAGACGTACTTATCCATCTCGTTTCCGATATAATCATGGAACTCATATGGAAGATTCAGCCGGAGCTGTTCCTCCGTCATCAGCGGCAGCTCAAAGCGCCGCACATACGCATCCTCCTGCCGGATGACAAACACGACGTTCCGGCAGCGGATCGCATACTCCTTCAACAAATCCTTTATTAAATCCGCATATTGACGCATATCGTTCCGGTCGATCCCCTCGACCCGCTCGCTGATAAATTCGCGAAGCTCGCCTTTTTCCGCATATGCAATCTTGATACGGTAATGTCCAATCTCAATTCCTAAACAATTCCTCATCTCTGCACTCCCTTTAAAAGAGCCCTGTATACCATTGTGTCCATATATCTCCATACAGCAGCATACAAAAACATGCCGCCGCAATCGCCGGTCCAAACGGAATTTTCTCCCTCCGACCGATGACAGAACCTGCAATTCCCAGCACACAGCTGAGAATCAGGAAAAATAATACCTCCCAGGCGGAACGCATATACAGTCCCGTCACAAAAAAAAGTTTTACATCGCCGCCCCCCAAGCTTTCTTTTCCGGTCAGGCGGTCAAACAGCAGGGAAAGTGCCAGCATACTGACAGCCAGTCCGGCACCGGTCAGAACTCCCCGCAGCATCTGTCTTCCCGGTTCCGGTAAGCCCAGCGCCGTGCCGAAAAAGATCAGGATTCCGGCTATCTGAAGCCGGTCCGGTATGATCCACGCATGCAGATCTGTGAGTGTCAGACATAAAAGCACCATCCAGAGCAGAATTCCCCGCAGTGCCAGCACCGAGACATCGTACCGGTACATAATCAGGCAGCATGCAATTCCTGAAACAAGTTCCGTCCAGAATGCCTCCGCCGGGATCTTCGCTCCGCAATAACGGCACCTGCCCCGCAGGCACAGCCGTGAAAAAAGCGGTACCAAATCCAGTACTCCCAGCACATGACCGCAGGCATCACAGTGGGATCTCCCTTTCAAAACGGACGTTCCGTTTAACATCCGCCCTGCCAGACAGTCTGTAAAACTTCCGAGCGCACAGCCCAGAATAAAAGTAATCATCAAAATGTAAATTGTTAAAAATGTGGTTTGATGCAGCATCAATGGAATATCTCCTGTCCGTACCCATGTTCTGTCTGTTTGTAAATCCCCAATATTTTATATCTTCCAAGATATGTAAAACGCTATCTTTATCTTAAAACGCCCAATTTCATTTCTTTTATTTGGCGCCAAATCCCGGCTTTGGACCAAATGGATTCTGGCTGGTTCCCCCAACTTCATTTCCCTCATAGAAAGGAGCGGTCTGAAGCGGAGACGTATTCGCATATGGATTAGCCGCCGGATTTCCGATGTAAACCAGAATATCTGTACACGGTGTCTTGGCTTCCATCGCCGTCTTCCGGTATTCCTGCCCCAGGTCATTTACCTTCTTTGTTCCACTTCCCTGTGCGTACTCAATGTGCGCGTTCTCTCCCTCTGCCTGACAGACAATCTTTCCCTCTTTTACATTGTATCGGTAATAGCGGTATTGCTTCTGCGGCTGGTTCTCGTAGCGTTCCAAGCTTTCCTTGCTTCCATACAGCATTGCCACGGCCGCCGCCTTCGCCGCACGGACATTCGCCTGATTGGCTGCGATGACCGCTTTTTTCCGCTGTGCCGTAAAAATCGGAATACTGATCGCCGCCAGGATCCCTACGATCGCTATCACCACCAGCAGCTCTGCCAGTGTAAAACCGTGTTGGTTCTTTTTCATTTGCTCACCCACTTTTTATCAAAATGACCTGCTGACTTTGTTTTGATTCGTGCGTTGCAGGCCACGCTTATGTATCTGACAATGAATGGATTTTTCAATCCTGAAAAATTTATGATGTGAACATCACTTTCATTCTAAACCTTCATGCGCCTGGCAGTCAGGTGTACCACCACAAATGAAAGCTCTGGCAGGTGCATTTAGCAAAAATGGATGGGAAAACCCCATCCATTTTCTCCACGTATGTGGTTATTTACGAACACTAATTTTTTCCTTTTCCAACATACAGTGTAATAATCGCACCATTGATTTCATCTTTATCACTAGATGCTGTTCCATCTTTACTCGGCTTAATTGATACACTAAACAAATCGTACTTTTCTTTTCCATCAACATCATTAAGAGTTTTTTCTTCAGTAGCTTTTGGTGTTCCCTTTACTACAGTAGCCTGTCCTGTACTAATGTCATAATCATATTTAATTTCTGAAGCTGAATCTGCACTGTCTGTCAGATACTGAGCAACCGCTGCCGCCTTTGCTGCTCTCATATTTGCCTGATTCGTAGCCTTTCTAGCCTTGCTCAGCTGTGCCGTAAACACCGGAATCGAGATTGCAACCAGGATGCCCACGATTGCAACAACCACCAACAGCTCAGCCAGTGTGAAACCTTTTTTGTTCTCACGAACTTTCTTGATTAAGCCTTTCATAAAATCAATCTCCTTATTGTATAGTATTATATTAATGAACATAGAATTATCTCTGCGCCATCCATCCTCTGCTGTATCACATTTCACATGTGTGCAGTCAATTACGCTTACATCAGATCGTACATCGTAAAGATAGGCAGATAAATCGACACTACGATGATACCCGCAAAAATCGCAAGCACCACCAGCATCGTCGGTTCCAGCAGTGCCAGAAGCCGCTGAATTCGATAATCCGCCTCGTTGGCATAATAATCGGCAACATTGTCCAGTGTCTCCTCGATCTCACCGGTTTCTTCTCCGACGGAACACATATCGACCATCGTCGGCGGGAAATATTTCTTTCCCTGCAGACATTCCACCAGACTGCGTCCCCGCTCGATTCCTTCGCGCATGGAGCGGACATCCTCGCTCAGAAGTGCATTGTCCATGACCTTCGCCGTCGTGTCAACCGCCTGATTGATCGTGATACCCGCTGCCAGAAGCACCGACATTGTATTGGCAAACTGCGCTGCGCCGTTCATCTGGTTGATCGCGCCCACAAGTGGAAGGGATAACATGATCTTTGCTTTCTCAATCCGTCCCTGCGGCGTATTGCCGTAGACCTGCGAACCAATCTTCAAAAACGCCAGCACCGCCAGCCTCAGCAGCCACCACTTCGCAAAGAAATGGGAAGTCGCGATCAGCATCCGCGTCATCAGCGGCAGCGTACCGCCCAGATCGGCAAATACATCTGCCAGTGTCGGGATAACCTTCGCCATGACGATAATCAGGACAACCACCGCAACCGCAACGACAAACAAAGGATAGGTCATCGCTCCCTTGATTTTCTCCGTCGTCTTGTAGGACTTTTCGTAAAACTTCTGAAGCCTGTCAAAGGATCGTTCCAGCGTACCAGACTGCTCGCCTGCCCGGATCGTCTCGATAAATGTGAGCGGAAAACGGTCGCTATACTTTTCCAGCGCCGACGCAACGGTACTTCCGGCAGCTACTTCCTCTGCCGCAGCCCCCATGATCTTCCGGATCCGCTTGTCCTCATTCTGATCTGCCAGCATACGCATCGCGCGTGCCACTGTCATGCCCGAATGAAGCGTGATCGCAAACTGTGAACACAGGATCGCCAGCTTCTTCGTCTTGATCCGCCTGCTTCCGATCTCCATCTCCAGGAGACTGCCGTCATCAGGTCTTTTCTTCTCTTTCTTCTGACTGATGCTCAGAAGAATCGGATAGTTTTCCCGGATTCTGGAAGCGGCTGCCGCTTCACTCTCAGCCTGGAGCACTCCCCGGACTTCTTTTCCATCCCGTCCCAGCGCTTTATATGAAAAATTTGGCATCTCTCATACCTCCAGCCACAGGATTCAGCTGTACGCCATCCGTATGTACATCGCCATCTGCATCCTTTTTATCATTATTTTAACATCTTTGTTTGTTTTTGTAAATATGCCGTCAATCTTTTGGATATTTTATACGAAACACGCATCTAGATCGGCTTTTTTTTGCTATTTTCTCTATACGTGCTTTGTTTTTGCCAATCTATTTTTGTATATATTTTCACCAACACATCTGACTTTTCTTTCTTTTCCAGACTATTTCAGGTATATAGATCATCAGAGCGGAAATGGTACGTCCCGCCCTGACACTCCCAAAAGAATAGCTCCCGTTTCTTTTTATCTTCTCTCTTATTTCTCGTTTTCCTTATCCAGCATCTCTTCCATCGTATGCCATCCCAGCACCGCGCATTTGACACGCGCCGGCATATGGGAAACATCGACCAGGGCACCGGCTTCCTCGAGTTCTTCGATCTCGTTCTCGCCTGCCTCGCCCTTGATCATCCGCAGGAACAGATCCGCCAGATGGCGTGCTTCCTCTTCGGATTTTCCGATGATCAGATCCAGCATGATATCAGCGGATGCCTGGGAGATTGCGCAGCCGCTTCCCTCAAAAGCACCGTCTACCACCTGTCCATCTTCGACCTTCAGCTGAAGAATGATGTCATCTCCACAGCTCGGATTGACGCCCTCTAATACCAGATTGGCATCCGGCAGCTTTTCTTTATGTAACGGATGCAGATTGTGATCCGTCAGTATTTCATTGTAAAAGGTTCTATTCTCCATATCCCATTTTCCTCCGGATTTCTTTCAGGTTCTGGACAAAACGGTCGATGTCCTCCTCCGTATTGTAGAACGCAAAGCTGGCACGCGCTGTTGCAAACACACCCAGATGTTTTAAAAGCGGCTGGGCGCAATGGTGGCCTGCGCGCACATTGACATTTGCGGCATCCAGAATCGACGCGATATCGTGCGGATGTACGCCGTCCACGGTAAAGCTGATAATTCCGTTGTGCTCTTCCGGCTTATCACTTCCCTGGATATGAACGCCCGGAATCTGCTGCATCGCCGTCATTGCCCGTGTTGTCAGCAGCTCCTCACGCTTCCGCACCTCGTCAAATCCGACGTTCATCAGATAATCGATCGCCGCCTGTAAGCCGACCGCACCGCCGCCATTGACGGTACCGGCTTCGAATTTGTGCGGCAGTTCGGCAAAGACTGCGGATTCCCGGCTGACCGAATCGATCATCTCGCCGCCCGTCAGGAACGGCGGCATCGCATCCAGAAGGGTCTCTTTTCCGTACAGGACGCCGATTCCCATCGGTGCCATCAGCTTGTGACCGGAAAATACAAGGAAATCTGCATCCAGTGCCTGCACATCCACCGGAATATGCGGGGCGCTCTGTGCCGCATCGATGACGATGACACCGCCTTTTTCATGCACCAGTTTCGTCAGCTTCTCTACCGGATTTCTGCGGCCAAGGACATTGGAAATCTGCGGCATCGCTGCGATCTTTGTCTTTTCTGTCACCAGGGCTTCCATATCCTCATCCCGGTAGGAACCATCCGGCTGACATTCCAGATAAACGAGCTTCGCGCCTGTCTGTCTGGATACCATCTGCCACGGCAGGATATTGCTGTGGTGGTTATCAATGCTGATTAAGATCTCATCGCCTGCTTTCAGACTAGTTAAACCATAACTGTACGCGATCAAATTCAGGCTCTCGGTGCTGTTGCGTGTAAACACGACCTCGCTCGTCTTTCCAGCATTGATAAATTCCCGCACGCGCTCTCTTGCCGCTTCATATGCCTCCGTCGCCTCGATTCCCAGCTCATAGAGCCCGCGGAGCGGATTGGCATTTTTCTTTGTATAGAAATCTTCCACTGCCTTTAATACCGCCTCCGGGCGCTGTGCCGTTGCCGCATTGTCCAGATATGCGATATCCGAACCCGCAAGCAGGGGAAAATCTTTCTTGTAATCTGTCATGTTCTGTTCCTTCTTATATATTTGTTTGTATACTTGCTGCAAAAACAAACCGCAGCCAACTTACAGTTTTTTCATTTTATTATCGCTTCTGGTTCATGAACTCCTGAACCTGCTTCTGTACTGCCTCGTCAGCTACCAGCTCATTCAGCGCGTCGATTCTCGCCCGCGCTACCATGCGCTCAGCTTCCTCTCTCGACAGTCCGCGGGAGCACAGATAAAACAGCGTTGCATCGTCCAGATCGCCCATCGAAGCGCCGTGATTTCCTTCGACATCTTCTTCCGCACACAGAATCAGCGGAATCGTCTGGTTTACGATGTCATCGCCGAGCAGCAGCACATCCTCGCGCTCAGTTCCCTTTGCCCCGGCGCATCCCGGCACGAAATCGATCGTTCCGCGGAACAGCTTGGAGGAACCGTCCTGCAAAACGCCAGAGACTTCCATCATACTCTCTGTCTTTTTGCCGCGGTGGCGTACTGTATAGTTCATATCCAGCTTCTGGTTTACACTGGTGTAATAGCCGATCTTCGCGTCAAATGCGCTCTTTTTTCCTTCCAGCTCGGTCAGGCAGCCCGCGTAGACCTTGCCTGCGCCCAGCTCCAGTTTCAAAAGCTCAAATGTGGCATTTTCTCCGCAGGACGCACCGATATCACTCAGGCAGGTATATCCGGCGCCGAGAAGCTGCACTTCCTGAAGCTGTACCTTTGCATTCTTTTCCGCATGAACCTTTACCTGGAACGAGGATGTTCCCTGTGCGTCCTCCCCGGAGCGGAATACGATCAGCACGTTTAAGCGGCTGTTTTCCTTTGCATCCAGGCAGAGGCGGTTCTGGTAACTGCCGTTTTTGTAATCGACGCAGAGAACCGTCCATTCTGTATTTTCATTCTGCAGCACAGCTGCCGCTTCCGCTGTCAGCCGGTAGATACTTCCCGCACCGGCATTTTCTTCTGCAACAGCCGTTCCATTTACAGTGTCCGTTCTATTTGCGCCAGCCGTTCCGCATTCCGCCGCCATTGCATCGTACTCGCGTCCCATGCCGGTCTGGATCTCGTCCCACTCTTTTCCGGAGATTTCTTTTTCCCAGGTCACACCTGCTGCCAGGCGCTCCGGTTTTATCAAAACACTTTCCTCCGGCCACTCAATCTGTATCTGGCTTTCGTTCATTCCCAGCCGGTTCCAGGTTCGGGTCGGAAGAATGTTTACTATCATTTCTTTCTGTCCCATTGTTTCCTCCTGTCGTTACCATTCATGCACTTGCATGCCCCGCAGCAGAATCTGTTATTTCAAAATCCCCGCTGCAAACAGTAACCATCTATTATCCGATACTGCCTTTCATCTCAAGCTGAATCAGGTTGTTCATCTCAACCGCGTACTCAAGCGGCAGCTCCTTCGATACATCATCCGCAAATCCGCTGACGATCATTGCGCGCGCGTCCTCCTCGCTGATGCCGCGTGACATCAGATAGAAAACAGCCTCGTCGCTGATCCGTCCGATCTTTGCCTCATGGCCGACGTTCGCGTCGCGGGTCCGGATATCCATCGCCGGGACCGTATCGGAACGTGAAATATCATCCAGCATCAGGGACTGGCAGGAAACCGATGCCTTAGAACCGGATGCCTGTTTTCCAATCTGCACGCTGCTTCGGAACGTACTGATACCGCCGTCCTTGGAAATAGATTTCGTATTAATATAGGAAGAAGTCCGTTTGCCCGTGTGGACTACCTTCGCACCGGTATCGAGGTTCTGACCTTCTCCGGCAAAAGTAATGCCGGTAAATTCCATTCTTGAATCATCGCCCTTTAAGATACTCATCGGGTACAGATACGATACATGGGAACCAAAGGAACCCGATACCCACTCGATCGTGCCGCCCTCTTCCACAATCGCGCGCTTGGTGTTCAAATTGTACATATTTTTCGACCAGTTCTCGATCGTCGAATAGCGGAGTTTCGCATTTTTGCCGACGTACAGCTCGACACAGCCCGCATGCAGGTTTGCTACGTTATATTTCGGCGCAGAACAGCCCTCGATGAAATGCAGATATGCCCCCTCATCAACGATGATCAGAGTATGTTCAAACTGTCCGGCTCCCGGTGCATTGAGACGAAAATAGGACTGAAGCGGGATCGTAACCGACACGCCCTTTGGCACGTACACAAAAGATCCGCCGGACCAGACCGCCCCGTGCAGCGCTGCAAATTTATGTTCCTGCGGTTTGACCAGATGCATAAAATGCGTTCGGATCATGTCCGCATATTCGCCGTGCATCGCACTCTCCAGATCGGTGTAGACAACGCCCTGCGCCGCTACCTCTGCGCGCACGTTATGATATACTAACTCCGAGTCATACTGGGCGCCCACGCCTGCCAGCGATTTCTGCTCCGCCTGCGGGATTCCCAGACGTTCAAAGGTATCTTTGATGTCCTTCGGAACCTCTGACCATTTGGCACTCATCTTGGATTTCGGACGGACATAGGTTACGATGTTATCCATGTCCAGATCCTCGATATCCGGTCCCCAGTTCGGAACCTGCAGGGAATTGTAAATCTGTAAGGACTGCAGACGGAACTGCTGCATCCATGCCGGGTCATTTTTCTCCTTAGAAATCTTCTCAACGATCTCCGGGGTCAGACCCGCTTTTACTTTATATGCGTCATTTTCTTTGTCTTTTATATCGTAGATGCTGCGATCTATGTCATCTACATACGTTTTTTCTTTCATGTTCGATGCCTCCATATTACCCGTGCTGATTCGTTATTACTGTCGCGTTATCCTGCGGCACTCTCGATTCCCAAAATGCCTGCCTGCGAACAGTAACGATTAGTTCCGGGCGTCTGCCACACCCGCCTCACGGATAAAGGATTCGTAGCCTTCCTGGTTAATCTTATCAACTAGGGAGCCGTCACCGGTTGCCACGATCTTTCCATCTACCATGATGTGCGTATAGTCAACATGCAGTGCATCGAGAATCCGGGTGCTGTGCGTGATAATAAGAAGCGCGCCGTTCTGGTTCTTCTGGTACTCTTCCACACCCTTAGAAACCAGACGGACTGCATCAACATCCAGACCAGAGTCTGTCTCATCGAGGATTGCCAGGCTCGGATTTAAGAGCATCAGCTGTAAAATCTCAGATTTTTTCTTCTCACCACCAGAAAAGCCCACGTTTAAGCTTCTCTGTGCATACGATTCATCCATCTGGAGAATGTCCATCGCCTTTTTGAGCTGTTTATGAAATTCCCAGATCTTTAAGTTCTTGCCAGTCTGCTGGCGCATCGCGCTCCGCAGGAAACTTTCCAACGAAAGTCCCGGTACCTCCAGCGGCTCCTGGAAGGACAGGAACATACCGGCTTTGGAACGCTTGTCCGTGGACTCATGTGTGATGTCCTCGCCCTTAAATAAGATCTGACCGCCCGTGATCTGATATCGCGGGTTTCCCATCAGGACGTTTCCGAGCGTCGATTTGCCCGCGCCGTTCGGTCCCATCAGGACATGTACCTCTCCTGCGCCGACGCTCAAATCAACGCCGTGCAGGATCTCTTTTTCTTCTATATTTGCTTTTATCTGATTTACTTCTAACACTTTTTCTGCCATAAAGCACTCCATTTCCGGGACCGGCTGAGACATTCATGCTCGGTCTGTCTGAACTGTGACAGCCGCCTCGTCACGAAAGCGGTTATCCTTCTTAGCAAACGTCCATCTCTCTGGTTCCTTTTTTCTATAATGAATCTGGCTGTTCAGACGGTCAGATTACCCTATGGCTATTATAGGTATTTATTTCCGGATTGTAAACCCTCATTTTTCACAAAACAAGAAAGATTCTTATTATATTATTGAGACTTTTTCTCGTTTATTATTGAGTCAGCATCATCCACCCCCAATACACAACCCCTAATCCCCACGAACTCAGAATCCCATACAGGATCACCGGACCCGCGATTGTAAATATTTTGCATCCGACACCAAACACCTGTCCTTCCGCCTTGTATTCCAGCGCCGGGGATGCAACTGAATTGGCGAATCCGGTGATCGGAACCAGCACACCAGCCCCAAAAACACGCGCCAGCCTCTGGAATACATTTGCCCCTGTCAGGATAACGCTGAGCAGAATCAGTCCCAGCATCGTCCAGAGCGCCGCCACTTTCTCCTCCATGCCTGTCTGAACCAGACAATTTGTGCTGATCTGCGCCGCCAGGCAGATCAGCCCGCCGGAAATGCCCGCCATCAACACATTTTTCCATGTACTGTGGACGGGCGTAACCGATTTGACATATGCTTCATATTGATCTTTTCTGGCTTCCATGGTTTCTCCTCTCTTCTACTGTCTTCCAATTCCATGTAAGAAATAATACAGCGAACCCGCACATTTCCCCGCCGCAATCGCGAGAAGGAGATATGGCAGCCCCACTGCCAGACGCAGGCGGCGGCTCAGCACCGGCAGGGCTTTCAATGTCTCTGCCAGCGACATGACGAGGCAGCCTACAAAAATACCACAGGAAAGTCCCGCAGCTGCTAGAAGCAGCTGTCCGGAGACATTTCCAAGCATCACCAGAAATCCAGCACCAGCTCCCGTTCTGCCACCGCCTTCTGCTGCCTTCTGCCACAACTCTGCCTCCGGCATTGCCGCTGACCACGCTATTCTCAGGAAACTCGCGGTCAGCTGTTTCACCTTCTCTGTAAATAAATCCACCACATTTCCAAACAATCCTCCCAGCGCGATAATCGTCTCATACAAGAAGATTTTCCCCTTCGACGCCGTCGCCGTCTTTCCAATCAGGCGCGGATAAACGCCGATGACCACCAGAAAGGCGTAGACTCCCGCTGCCACCGTGCTTCCCGCCGCCAGCCCCGCCAGCAAAAGCAGCGCTTCTTTAAGAAACATCGATGTCATCCTCCTTCCGCTCCTCGTTCTGAATCAGCGTTTTATTGACATTTTCCTCATACAGGCGCATTTCTACCTCCAGCGGCGTCGGATCGAGACTGAATTTCCAAGAAGTAAAATGGTTAAAAAACAGCAAAATCCCCACCGGAAGCCCGATCGAATAACCGACCTCCAACGCCGTTGTTCCGTCCGACGCCTGCCCCGTCGTGATCTCATATATTTTCCTGAATACATCCAGCACGTTTGCATCGTTGTTGAATGTCATGATCGCAAATGCCGCCCCGAAAAAGCAAATCAGGCAGACGAACAGCGTCTTGCACCATTCCCAGACAAGCGCCTGACGGCGCGGCGGCTGATAATGAATGACATAGTCCGTCTCCCCCAGATTCTGCACCGATGTCCCCGGAATTTCCCGTTCAATCTGCTGGATAATCTCCATGACGTTTCCAACCAGACGGCTTTCGCGCTGTTTCCCGCCGCCGCGGATCCTCTTCACGATCATCGCACGACAGCGGCTTTCCACGCTTTTTTCACTGCAATAAACTTCTCCCAGGCTTGCAAGCGGTACATTTTTCTCATGTACCTGCGTGATCTGGCTGAGTTTCAGATAGACCGTCTGTGTCATAATGCTGCCTTCTCCGTCTGTGCCTCCGGTCTCAAAAATGCCTCCGCGCTGTCCCCGGAATGCTGTACGAAGGTTCCGTCAATGTAGACGCTGTCCCGCCCCACTGCCATCAGACAGAGACAGAGCGCTGCCACAATCAGAATCATGCATCCGACCCAGATACAGATTCCCATCTTTTTTTTCATTGTCACTTTCACATTTCCCGTCATTTTTTTCCATCCTTCCTGTGTATTCTGGAAACTCCAAAAGTTCCTGTATCCAGTAGTATGGCTGTCTTTCAATGGAGTATGCACATTCATATATTCTGAATTATGAGCCTGTCTTTTTTTCTCATGTTTCTTCCAGCTTTGCGCGCATCTGCCCTAATATTTTCCGCTCGATCCGCGACACCTGTACTTGTGAAATGCCGAGCTGCGCCGCGATCTGAGTCTGTGTCTGATCATAAAAATAGTGCCGCACAATGATCTCCCGCTGCCGTCCATTGAGCATTTTCAGCAAATCTCCCAAAAGCATCCGGTCAAGCAGGACCTCATTCTCCGCTGTCTCCCCAGCAATCCGGTCCTGAAGCAGAAGACCAGTTTCTTCCCCGGCGCTGGCTGGTGCAGAGAGCGATTCAACCGGACTGTCCGCCGCCATCGATGCGGCAGCTTCCTCACAGCTCACTCCAATCTGCGCCGCCAGCTCTTCCAGCGTCGGCTCCCGCCCAAGCGCCGTGCAGAGCGCTTCCCGCGCTGCCCGGAGCCGCTGGTTTTGCTCTTTGATGGAACGACTGACCTTGATGATCCCGTCATCCCGGAGAAAACGTTTGATCTCCCCCGCAATCATCGGCACCGCATACGTCGAAAAACGCACCTCATATGATAGGTCAAACTTATCAATCGCCTTCAACAGCCCGATACTTCCGATCTGAAATAAGTCCTCCGTCTCACACCCCCGCCCCGCAAAGCGGCGGACGATGCTCCATACAAGCCCCAGATTGTCTTTTACCAGCGCCTCCCGCGCCGTTTTATCGCCCTGGTGTGCCCGTTTGATCTGCTCGATGGTTTTATCCATAGAACTCCGCCGTTTCTTTTTCTTCCTGTTCTTTATTCATATATTCCCTTCCAATTCGCTTTTTCATCGTCACACACGTTCCGCAGCCCACCTTGGACTCCACCTCGACCTCATCCATAAACGCTTCCATAAACGAAAAGCCCATCCCTGAGCGCTCGCCGGTCGTGTCTGTCGTATACATCGGCTCCATCGCCTTTTCCACATCCAGGATTCCTTTTCCCTCATCCCGGACCGAAATTATCAGTTCTTCTCCCTCAATCCGCGCTTCTATGTAAATAATTCCGATTTCATCGCTATACCCATGAATCACCGCATTTGTCACCGCCTCCGAGACCGCCGTTTTCACATCCTCCAGCTCTTCCATCGTCGGATTCATCCGGCTCATAAAGACTGCCGCTGTGACACGGGCAAACTCCTCGTTCGATGAATGGCTGTCTATCTCCAGGTGCATCCACGTGCCATTCTTCTCTGCTTGTCTCTGTTCATTCTGTTCAAATTTTCTGTATTCTTCTGAATTTTTTATTTTTTTAGGTTTTCCTTTCACTTCCGTTTCTGATACAGATATATCATCCGCATACATATTCATCTCTCCTTTAATGTCTCCCATCCAGTGCCTCCTCTCTCGTCCGGTACGACTGCACCAAACGATACACGCCGCCGATCCGCAAAATCCGGCGCATCCGCTCGCCTGCCCCGTACACCGCCACCGTGCCGCTGCTGCCCTCCATCTGCTTATACCGGTTGAGAATCACACCGATCCCGGAACTATCCATAAATTCCGTCCCCGAAAAATCAAAAATAATCCGGTTAATATAATTTTCCGCCAGAAGCAGATCTGTTTCATATTTGAGTGTCAGGCAGTTATGGTGATCTACCTCCTTCGGCAGATGAATCACCAGCGCCGAATCGATCGCTTCGTATGTAAACATATTTCGTTCCATATCAGGATTCCCCCTTTTTCGATTTTTTATGCAGCCTTTTCCTATATACCTAAAAAGAATGTGCTTTGGCACATTCTCGCACCGAACGCGGTCGCTTGCGACATGTTTCTGCTTCGCGCGAGTGTACATCCTCGCGGAGCGTTTTTTGTTTCATAGGACATGATTTCCTAGGAAAGCAAAAAGCACCGTAAAGTTTTTATCTTTACAGTGCTTTTCTTCTTAATTATCTGCCGTATTATATTTGTACTTACTGCGCCGCTTGCGTCTCCGCTCCGCTGCCTGCTGCCGTTTCATCCGCCGCAGTCTCTCCCTGACTGATGATGGACTGACCTGGAACTGCAGCCTGCTGGTTATCCGGCGCAAGCTCGGCGAGCTGCTGTCTTGCCTTGTCCGCCTGCTCGGAATCCGCATACTGGGTCACAATCTGCGTAAACATTTCGACCGCCTTGTCTGTCTCGCCCTGTGCCCGGTAAATCATACCCATGCTGAAGATAACCTTCGGGTTTGCCGGACGGATCGCCAGACAGGTCTGGTAATCTGCCAGTGCTTCCGCCATACGGCCTGCCGACCACATCGTGTATGCCAGATCCTCCAGCGTCTGGTAGCCATTTGTCTCGATGTCCTGCTTTACCCCGTTGGCAATGGAAACGACCGTCTCGTCCGTAAATAACGACGGATCAAAGCCCTCATAATAGGTAACCGCCTCTGCCAGGTTATTGTTGCGGTATGCCTGCAGCATTTTGACGAGCTTCGCATACTGGTTCAGAACGCTGTCATTGCTGTTGAGCATCGTATCCAGCTTGTTCTCCGCCTCTTCTTTATCCTTTTTCGAGGTCTCAATGCTCTCATTTAAACTGTCAATCTCTTCATTTTTCTGATTGAGCTGCTCGTTGTACTGGAGCATTTCCTGCGTATGTGCATTATTTGCCTGCTTAATCTTGGCTGGCATCACCAGGAAAAAGATAACTGCCGCGCCCAAAAGCAGTCCAGCGCCGATATTGAGCACTGACTGCAGTCCCGTATTCTCCTTGTACGTCGGCGGCATAATGACATCATCATCCTGCATCTGGCGGTGGGAAAATGCGTTTTTCAACTTTCTCCGCTCGATATCCGCCTTGCCGGTATGTTCCTTAACAATCTCCATATACCAGTTCGCCTTGGGATTGTTTTTATCAATCTTGAGTACCTTATACAGGGATTTGCCCGCTTTCGTATAATCCTCATGACTAATATGCAAAAGAGCCAACAGAAGATGTGCTTTTACAAATCTTGGATTAGCTTCTACAACTCTTGTAAGCTGTAAGGTCGCCAGATCGTCGCTTCCGGTCTGCGCCTGCAGAAGCGCCTGATTATATTTCTGAATCGTCGCGCTCGCCTGATCCAGACGATCCTGCTTGCGCTGAATCTGGTCTAAATAATAATCAGCCCGGTTATCCTGCTCCTTAAAGTTCATGCTGATAACCCACTGCACCAGCGCCTCCGACACCTCACCCATCTCATAATAGATAAGTCCGAGAAGATTTCTGGCATCAATATGATACTTGTTCAGGTTCAGGCATTTTTTCAGATACTCGACCGCCCCTGTTAAATCCCGTCTCTTTGCCCGTTCCAGCCCGGCATTGTAAAAGCTGTTGGAAATCAGGCGAATTTTTCTTGTTCGATCCATCATGTCCGCCTATTCCTTCATATGTTTTAAAAGTTCCATCATAATATCCGACATATCTGTCAGGTCACTCTTCACGATCGCCTCGCCGACCTCCTCGACCTCCAGACTCGGTTTAAAATGTTCGATTTCTTCTTCGAAATTGATTGTCATTCCTTCGCCACTCATGTTTTTCCTCCAGAGTTTCTTCCTTTATTACATGGATATACATTCCCGCTAATCTTACACCATTCTGGCGGTGCTGTCAAATCCAGTTCGGGAAATCTTTTTCTCCAGCTCTCCAATTAAATACAAAGAACCCACACAGAAGCAGGTATCCTCCGGACGTTTTTCCTGAACCAGTGTCTGATAAGCTGTTTTTACATCTGGTATACTTTGAACCTCACAGCCATCTGCCACCCGGTGTGCTGCTTTTTCCATCGCCTCCATCGAAAGTGCCCGCGATGTATATAAATGAGTCAGCACCAATCGATCCGGCTTCAGTTTCCGCATCAGTGTTTCCAGCATCGATTCATAATTTTTATCTGAAACGGCTGCAAACAGCAGAAAAATCCGACCATCTTTCCCGGACTCTTCTCTTCTGCGCGCTGCCACCTCTGCCGCCGCGCCCACAAACGCACGGATTCCGCCCTCATTGTGAGCGCCATCCAGATAAACTCCGTCCTGGATCTCCTCCATGCGTCCGTGCCATACCGCATTCCGGATGCCCGCTGCCGCTGTCTCCCCGTCCACTGCAAGAAGCCGTGCCGCCTGGTAAGCGATGCAGGCGTTGACCGCCTGATATTCCGCTTCGAAGGGAATAAACAGACGCTGGCTTTTCTCTTTTATCATCAGGCTCATCCCGCCATGTCCCCGCCGAAGATCCGTATACACTTCCGGGCTGATCGGATATGCCGGACAGGAAAGTTGCGACGCCCGATTTCTGATAACTGCTGAAGCCTCCGCATCCGTATCATCGTACACCACCGGCATATTTTTTTTCAGGATTCCCGCCTTTTCGCCCGCGATCTGTGTCACCGTGCCGCCCAGGTATTCCATATGGTCAAGGCTGATTGAAGTGATGACCGTAAGCGCTGGATGCTCGATGCAGTTCGTTGCATCCAGCCGTCCGCCGAGCCCCGTTTCCAGAATCACATACTCCGGCTTTTTCCGGCGCACCATCCACATGAACATCAAAAACAGATATTCAAAATACGTCGGATGCCCCAGTCCTTCCTGCTCAAAATGAACATATGATGCCTTAACCGCCTCAAATGCCTCCAGGAACAGTGCATCGTCTGCTTCCTGTCCATCAAAAGAAAAACGCTCCGTCACGCGCACCAGATGAGGAGACGTAAACCGCGCCGTCCGCTTCCCGGCTTTCTGCAAAACCGCATCGAGAAACGAGCAGACCGACCCTTTTCCATTTGTTCCGGCCACATGTACGATTCTTTCCTCCTGCGGCAATGCATTCAGGTATGAAAGCATCCTGCGAAGCCCCTCCGCCGTATGTTTTTCACTGGTAAATTTCGGTATCTCATTCAGATATGCATCTGCCGCTTCTACCGTCCATTCTTCTTGTTTCATGGCATGAAATATCCTTTCCTGGAAAACGGAAGCGGCAGTACGAACTCTGCCGTCTGCCGCCTTGTCTTTTGTATGTTATTATTTTATATCATTTGCGGAGATCGTGCAAGTGGTTATATGGAATAAAGACTGTACCGTTACTGTTCACAGATAGGGATTTTCTGAACTGAAATTTCCGTACGACACAGTTCTGATTGCAGATTTTGCCAATTTAAAAAGTGAAGCATCGGCAAAATCCAAGGTATTTCCAATTATACAAGAAACCCCTCTTGATAATCAAGAGGGGTTCCACTCATCAGCTCCCTGCCGGACTTGAACCGGCGACCTACGCATTACGAATGCGTCGCTCTACCAACTGAGCCAAGGAAGCATTTTAATTTGAAAAATGCTCTGGAAAACCCAAAGCAACTTTCGATGACCTGTCCGGGAATCGAACCCGGGTTTACGCCGTGAGAGGGCGTCGTCTTGACCGCTTGACCATCAGGCCTTGTAATAAATCGAGGCGACGTGATTCGAACACGCGACCTCTGCGTCCCGAACGCAGCGCTCTACCAAACTGAGCCACGCCTCGATTACATGACGTAGTATAATATAAATCCAGGAGAATGTCAACACTTTTTTTGAAGAATTTTTAAAAATATTTATTATGTTTAATATTTCGCTATAGTTGCTTGTGTTTGCTCAATTCGATAAATTTATATTTACTTCATCAGCTTCTGAATCGTCTTGCACAGCTCCTCAACCGCTTCTTCCCCATTTCCCGCCTCTATATCATCAACCACACAGGTTTTGATATGGTTGGACAGCAGGACTTTGGAAAAACTGTTCAGCGCCGCCTGAACCGCTGATACCTGGTTTAATATATCGACGCAGTATCGCTCGTCTTCCACCATCGCCTTCACACCGCGCACCTGTCCCTCGATCCGGTTTAAACGTTTCAGCAGATCTTTTTCTTCGGTCAGGTTTCTGTGTTTGTGGCGTTTCGTCTCTCCTCCCTGACAGACCTGCGCTTGTGATTCACATTTACAACAGCCCATGCTTTTCTCCTATCTTTTATCAAAATGCTGCGAAATGGCATATTAATTCCACCATTTCGCAGCTTTTTTCATCCTACTGAATCGAGTCCACCTTATAATCCTGTGCCTCAACCGCCTCTTTCAACGTATCGTCCGCCACATCCGCACTCATGCTTACGACCGCGGTTCCTTTCTCATGGCTGACCTCTGCGCTCTCCACGCCTGCCAGTGCCTCCAACGCCTTCTTTACGCGTGCCTCACAGTGTCCACACATCATTCCTTCGATATTCATTGTCTTTGTCATCGTTATTCCCTCCATATTTATATGATTTTTTTGATTCTCACTTTTTTGCAATTCTTTTGAAACAGTTTCATTTTCATTTGCTGTTTGCCCAATTGACCGGGTGTCTTCTGCCTCCGTCCTAACTGCACCTGCGTTTTCTGCCTTTTCTCCGCCTTTATTAGCAGCCTTCTCAGCCCTCTTCCGCATCGGATGATCCTTCGATGCATCGTGCATCTTAAACAGATTCAGCCGCAGCGCGTTCGTCACTACGCAGAAGCTGGATAAGCTCATCGCTGCAGCGCCGAACATCGGATTTAATTTCCATCCAAAGATAGGATACCACAAACCGGCTGCAAGTGGAATACCCACAACATTGTAAAAGAATGCCCAGAACAGGTTTTCGTGAATATTTCGAAGCGTCGCACGGCTTAGACGGATTGCCGCCGGAACATCACTCAAACGGCTCTTCATCAACACCACATCCGCGGCATCAATCGCGATATCTGTACCAGCTCCGATCGCGATACCTATATCGGCACGCGTGAGCGCCGGGGCATCATTGATACCATCACCGACCATTGCCACCTTACCCTGTTCTTTCAGGCTGCGGATGACACTCTCTTTCCCATCCGGAAGTACTCCGGCAATGACTTCATCCACACCAGCCTGTGCCCCAATCGCACGGGCGGTCCGCTCATTATCTCCGGTCAGCATAACCACACGGATTCCCATGTTCTGCAGTTCCTTGACCGCCTGCGGGCTGTCTTCCTTGATGACATCTGCCACGGCAATCATACCAGCCAGACGACCATTTTTCATAAAGCACAGCGGCGTCTTGCCTTCCGATGCCAGACGCTCAAAGGATGCCTGTTCCTGTGCGGACACCGTCGTATGTCCGCTGATATAGGAAAAACTTCCGCCTGCCAGTGAAGCGCCGTCTAACGTACCGGAAAGTCCATTACCCGGCAGCGCCTGGAAATCAGCCGCCTCCGGCGCATCAATCTGCTGTTCTTTTGCATAGAGAAGAACAGCTTTCGCCAATGGGTGCTCACTCTTCTTTTCCAGGGAAAGCGCCAGGCTTACCAGCTCCTTCTCAGTCACACCTCCAGACGGGATGACGTCGGTCACACGCGGCTCGCCGCTGGTGATCGTACCCGTCTTATCAAGCGCTACAATGTCCATTTTTCCGGTTTCTTCCAGCGAAACAGCTGTCTTGAACAAGATTCCGTTTTTCGCGCCCATGCCGTTGCCGACCATAATCGCAACCGGCGTAGCCAGTCCCAGTGCACACGGGCAGCTGATAACCAGTACGGAAATACCTCGCGCCAGTGCGAATCCAAACGTCTGTCCTGCCAACAGCCAGATAATCGTTGTCACCACCGCGATCGTGATAACCGCCGGGACAAACACGCCGGAAACCCGATCTGCAATCTTGGCGATCGGCGCTTTCGTCGCCGCCGCGTCGCTGACCATGCGGATGATCTGCGACAGGGAGGTATCTTCACCGACTCTGGTCGCCTCACAGCGCAGATAACCAGACTGGTTGACCGTTGCCGCCGAAACCGGGGCACCCTGTGCCTTATCCACCGGAATACTCTCGCCGGTCAGTGCTGCCTCGTTGACCGCGCTTGTTCCTTCCAGGACCACACCGTCCACCGGGATATTTTCACCTGGGCGTACAACAAATACATTACCCTTCTTTACCTCGTCAATCGGAACCTTTGTTTCCACTCCATCCCGGATGATAACAGCTGTCTTCGGTGCCAGTTTCATCAGTCCCTTTAAGGCATCCGTCGTTTTTCCCTTGGAACGCGCCTCCAGCATTTTTCCGACTGTGATCAGCGCCAGAATCATTGCCGCCGACTCAAAGTAAAATTCATGCATGTAGGACATGACTGCCGTGTCGTTGCCCTTTAACTGGGCGTCCGTCATCGCAAACAACGCATATGTGCTGTAGATAAACGACGCGCCGGAACCAAGTGCTACCAACGTGTCCATGTTCGGGGCGCGGTGTAAAAGTCCCTTGAAACCGCTGATAAAGAATTTCTGGTTAATCACCATGATAATTCCGGCCAAAAGGAGCTGCAAAAGTCCCATCGCCACATGGTTGCCATCCATAAAGTGCGGCAGCGGCCAGCCCCACATCATATGTCCCATCGACATATACATAAGGACTGCTAAGAATCCCAGCGATGCGATCAGACGGTGTTTTAAAACCGGCGTCTCCCGATCTTTTAAGGCGTCCTCTGCCTCCGACGCGCTCTGCGCCTGCGCTGCAGTGCCCTGTCCTTTCAGGGATGCGCCATATCCGGCATCTTCCACCGCATGAATCACGGTCTCCGGGGGCACATCGCCCTCGACGCCCATCGAATTTGTCAGCAGGCTGACCGAGCATGCCGTGACACCCGGCACTTTCGATACTGCCTTTTCAACCCGGCTGCTGCATGCCGCGCAGCTCATGCCGGTTACTGTATATTGCTTCATGGTCTCCTCCTATCTCTTAACTGTCCTTATAATATACCCCCATAGGGTATATGTCAACCCCAATTTCATTTATGATCTCTTTTTCTCAACAAAATAATAATGGACGCAAAAAGACTCTGTCCGGAGAATTTCCCCTTACAGAGTCTTTTATACATTCGCATCCATGCCGCCCTTTTGCGGGCATAGACATTATTCCATTTTTATCTGCGCATCATCCAAACAGCACGCCCAGCACGCCGTAGGACAGAATCGACATAATCACCGTCGCCAGCGCGATACCGACTAAAATCGCGCCAAATGCCTTGCCAAATTTCATGTGGAGCAGGGATGCCACCAGCGCGCCTGTCCATGCGCCGGTTCCCGGAAGCGGGATGCCGACAAAGAGCATCAGCCCCCAGAACTCATATTTCTCGATCTGCCCTTTTTTGCTCATCGCTTTGCGTTCCAGCCAGAGCGCAATACCACGGAAACACGGGACCTTCTTCATCCACTCCAGCACATGGCGGATCAGAAGCAGGATAAACGGGATCGGCAGGATATTTCCCACGATACAGATCGGGATCGCCCGCAGGATCGGCACGTTTAAGAGTGCCGGTGACGCAGCCAGAAGCCCGCCTCGAAGTTCCAGAATCGGAATCATCGAGATAATGAAGATAATTGCCTCCTTCGATATGACTCCGGATAAATTAGCTGTAAACCATTGTACCAGTGAATCCATAAATTATGCCTGCTCCCCGCTGTTATTTTCATTCTGTGCCGCAGTATCGGTGGTGTTCTCCGAAACAAAGTCCGAAGCATCCGCGGAATCCGCGTCTGGGCCAGCCGTGCCTTCTGTTTCTGCGTTGTCAACCGCCTTATCTGCTGCAGCTTCATCCTTCTCTTCAAAGATAGTCTCCTGCATCTCCTCTGGTTCTTCCGGCTCATGCACATCTGCAGATGTCGTCGAATCCATCGGCGCACCGCACCGGCTGCAGAATGCCGCATTTTTCTCCACCTTTGCGCCGCACTCCGCGCAGACTCTTGTGCCCTCTAACTCGGCAATCTCATCCTCCAGGGACGCAATCTTCACAAGCCCAGCCTGGATAGCGTGGAACTCATCTGCAAATTTCCCTTCCAGCTCGCCCTCATGTCTGTCATAGTATGCTTTTCCCAGTGTGATATATGCCTTATTAATCTTATCTTTCTCGGCGGACAACTTCGATTTCAGCTGTAATACGCCTGTAATGTCCTTTACCCGGTTCGCAGCTTCCTTGCTCTTATCGCTGATCACCTTTCCAAGTTCATCGAAAAATGCCATATTTCTTCCTCCTCTGCGGGATATGTACGCCTCAAATTTCGTTCTGCCTGATGTGACAGCGCATCGCTGTTCTAAATCTAACGGCAGGTTCATGCAAAACCAAGGCATCTGATATTTTCTCATAACGATTCAGCCGGTTTTTGCATCAAATACATAAACCGGCTGAACCGCTACGTTTCCCCCTATTTTAGCCCCTACAGGGGAGAAAGTCAATCTTTTGCATCCCTAAATCAACTCCAGGCAACTTTTTTAATACGCAAACACCCGGTTCAGCCGCATCAATTCCGGTGTCAGGCCGAAGGTCGATTTCACAAACTCCGGAACCTTGCCATAGCGGAACGAGCGCTGGTAGATGCCATACTGACCCGATTCATCCATTTCATAGTCCGCCGCATATTCCCCATCATACAGGACATTCTGACCGGCATCCACCGTATATGTCTGACCTATCTCATTTTCCTCCATTGAATTTACCGAATCCCTCAAATCATCCTCTGAAACTGCCCCTGTGTCCTCTGTACCGGACACATATACTGCAATATTGATCCCCTGATATGCCTCCGCCATTTGATTGATCTGCACCATATCATCCGAAGCGGAGTTTGCAAGAATTTCTGCAATCTGTTCCGGATCTGTAATCGTCACCTCGCGTCTGCTGTTATTCTGAAGATACTCCCGCTGGCGTTTTCCAAGCTCTGTATCTGCCGGTGCCAGCTGATCCTCCGGAATCTTGCCGCCCTGATACTGAAGCACGATTTTTTCTGTGTTTTCCGGTGTCACCTTGCTGCCGACCTCGGTACCACACTGTTCCAGAATCGCGATCGTCTCCTGGAAGGACGGATAAATCGGATAATAATCAAACTGGTTAAATGTGTCATAATAGCCGCCATTTTTACGAATCACATCAATCATCGCCTGCATCTCATTTGTCTTAAACTGAATCTCCGCGATCGGCATCTCCTCCCGGCGCATATCCGGCGTCAGAGCCATCAGCTCTTTCTGGTATGCAGCAAGAAGTGCCGCCTTCGTCTGCTCATCCGGAAGCTTCACATGGCTGCAGTCCTCTTCCTCTTTGTAATTGATGCCTGCGGCATCGTCTGCCTGTAGGGACAGCACCGGGTACATTCCCAGTTTATAGCTCTGATTTTCATAAATGGAATCTAGCTGTTCCCGCAGCTCCGATACATTGATCGTGCGGTAATTACGGTAAACGGTTTTTCCATTGTTCAGATGCCAGGACAGCACGATCGAATCATAGCGTGAATCCAGATCCGCCTCACTCATCCAATCCTGTCCGCCGTTCAAATGCTTCCGCTGTCTGGAAGCTGTCTCGATGCCCTGCGCGCCAATTTCCCGCAGGACACGGATTCCATCCTCATCCGAGATCTGCATTTTATCTGCCACATCTCCCTGGGACGCCCATTCCATTCCAACACTGTAGCCACCCCTATACATTCTCGGAGTCACATGGTAAGCCCCTACCGCATTGTTGTCCAGCGCATCACAGTAAATACCCGCGTATGCAACCTTGTCAGCATCCGGCAGATAGCTGTCATATCCTGCCACATCCAGGCGGAACCCTAAGAAAATGGCTGCCACTGCCACCGCACTGATGACAAGCTGTCTCTTATGCGCAAACAAGCTCTTAAAATCGAAATGATAGATAATTTCGATCAGGCAGCTGGTGATGAGCAGTCCGCAGATCAAGCCAAACACGGTCCAGATATCATCATTCAGGATTGACCGGAAAATCATTCCGGAAAACAGCGTGATCGGCACAACCAGAAGGAAACGGATCACCGGCTCACTTACCTTAAATGCCATCGCTCTTCCAGCCGCCTCAGACGGGCGTCTCCGGTAAAGGAACATTCCCAGACCAAAGAGCAGAACCGCCACTGCCAACGCGATAACCGCCATCCGGGTGGGATGATCCGAACCGGTTGCCGTGCCGTACCAGAAAACCGGTGAGGTACGCTCGCACCAGCGCAGCAGGAAATTGCCATTGTCATAAAACGTCATGAAGTATTCGGAAAAATACGTCGATATCACTGCAGCCACGCCCGGTCCCCAGCTAAAAAATACGCCGGTTCCAAGTAATCCTACGATCAGATTGCCTGTCAGAATCACTGCCAGCACAACCGTCATGTACACCAGGGTAAAAAAGCACATATGCTGTACATACCCAATCAGCAGGGTTCCCCATGAAAATGGCGCGCCCTTCACCTGCAGCATCACACCTGCCACCAGCAAAAATACCAGATACGGAACCGCCAGATACAGGATACCGTCCAGACAGGTTACGGTATAAAGCATTTCACGGCTGATCGGAAGGCTGTGAAAAAAATCCGTTTTCTTTTTCGAATGGAGATACGAAAAACCGGACGCTGCCAGCACCACCGCCGTCACAATCAGGATAAATACCAGCATTGCATTCTGGATCGAATACATATGCAGCATCTCATTGGTCAGCTTTAATTTTGCTTCTGCTAACGCCGCTTCGACGCTCAGATCTTTAGACAAGTTATCCGGACGCAGCATTATGCTGGTTTCCAGCGCTGTCAGGACCGGAAACAGAAAGAAGCACAAAAGTGCGGTAAGCGCCACGCTCCAGAGACGCTGCTTCGTATTTTCTCTCATATATTTAAAAAACAAGCCTTTTGATGTCATAACCAGCCACCTCCGTTTCACTGATAAAGATCTCTTCCAGGGAAAGCGGTATCATTTCAAAAAACACCGGATGATACGCCTGTAAAATTGTCTGAATTTCTTCCCGTTTTCCGCGCACGGTAAGCGTCAGGAGACTTCCCCTCTGCTCCGTCTTTATAATATCGATTCCCTGCAAATCGCTGCTCCCCACTCCCGCCGGAAGCACACACTGAATCTTGTGAATATTTAACTTCATATCGTCCAGATCCTTTGAGAGAAGCATTCCTCCCTTGTGAAGCAGACCTACATGGTCGCAGATATCTTCCAGCTCCCGCAGATTATGGGAGGCGATGACCGGCGTGAGGTTCCGCTCCTCGATATCATTGGCAAAAAGACTCTTGACCGTCTGCCGCATGACCGGATCCAGCCCGTCAAACGTCTCGTCGCAGAACAGATAATCGGTTCCCGCGCAAATGCCCAGCAGCACAGCGAACTGTTTTTTCATACCCTTCGAAAAGGTCTGCACCTTCCGCCGGCTTTCCAGTTCAAAATTCTTTAGCAGTTTATCAAACCGGGCTGCATCAAACTTCGGATAAATTCCCTGATAAAACACCTTCATATCTTCCGCCGTTCCATTGCTTAAGAAATACGGCTCATCCGGGATATAAAAGCACCGTGCCTTTACCTTTGTATTCTCAAATACCGTTTCATCATCAACCGTAACGCTTCCTTCGTCCGGCTTTAAAATACCGGCTGCCATCCGCAAAAAAGTACTTTTTCCGGCGCCGTTGGTTCCAATCAGACCAAAGACACTTCCATTGTGAATCTCCGCATGGATATGATCGACTGCCACTGTATCATAAAAACGCTTCGTCAGATTCTCAGCCTTTATCATTCCTGTTTCCTCCTTCCTCACTTCCATAGCTCTGGATGACCTGCTCCTGGAACTCCAGCATCGTGATGCCGGTTCCTTTTGCATCCCGGATCAGAAGTTCCAGCTGATCCCAGATCTCCTGCCGCTTCCTCTCCCGAATCTGCCGGTTATCCGCCACAAAACTGCCCCTGCCCTTAACCGAATAGATATATCCCTGGCGTTCCAGCTCTGCATACGCCCGCTGGATCGTATTCGGATTCATCGACAGCTCCGTTGCCAGACTCCGAACGGATGGAAGCTGACTGTCCTGTTCCAAAATCCCCCGGACCATCAGATCCGACAGCTTCTCAACAATCTGTTCATAGAGAGGTCGTCGATCTTTATAATCAATCAGAATCATGCTCACATTCTCCTTTCCTCCATTCTGCCCTGTATCAAAAATCATAAGTGTATTAGTTCATTTAATACAGTTATAGTATACAAAAAGGGCAGTCGATTGTCAACCGACTGCCCTCTTACGATTTTCTTAACAACCTTTTTGGTTATATCCGAATAGAAACAAACTTCTGCAATCAAAGATTGATTACTGAGCCTGTGTCTCCTCAGCTGCCTCAGTCTCTTCTGTTTCAGCCTCAGTCTCCTCAGCTGCCTCAGTCTCTTCCTCAGATGCCTCTTCGGTCTCTTCCTCAGTCTCTTCTGTTTCAGCCTCAGTCTCCTCAACTGCCTCAGTCTCTTCTGCCTCTACAGTCTCCTCTGCTGCTGCAGTTGTCTCCTCTGCTTTGCTGCCGCAAGCGGTCAGAGCAGATGCTGCTACCATTGCACTCATAACTAAGATTGCTGCTGTTTTTGTAAGATTCTTTCTCATAATTATTCTCTCCTCTTTAAAACATACGATTTATGTTTTCTTGTACCTCATCGGTACAGGACATATAATAAAAACAAATTATGTCCAAAATATGAACAGATAATTAACATTCACTAAATAAATCCCATATTTCTTACAAAAACCGAAAGCTTTCGTAAGAAAAATTCTTGTTTCTGTTGGTTTTACATTATTTTTTCAAGTCTTTAAATCTTAATATATGTGCGGCAGTTTTCTCGTTTCAATGCTGCTTTTTCCCGGTTTCCAGCTTATTTTTATTCTTTTTTTGTTCCTTTATGAACAATTTTCCCGATTTTGTGTTTACGATTTATTCACAATTTAGCCAAATTTGAACGGTTGGAACCGAACTGAAATTCCGTCATATATTTCCGGTAGCGAAGCGGCAGGTGCATCCGCTGACAGGCTGGATTTTCCCGCTCCTTAATTCCTATCTGATGAAAAAATGCACTCCAGAGCGCCGCATATTCGCTCTGATCGGTTCTCCCGGAAAGCGCCTGCAGGGGTTCTGTCTCAGCCCCACGCATCATATACCACCGCCCCTTTCCTGTCCAGACTCCCGCTTCCTGGTGATTTTTATCATAGATAATAAATGGTTCCGAGGGCAGGCGATCTGTAAAATACGGCATCAGCAATGCCGTCACCCGGTTTTTCGGACCAATCTCAGAAAATAGTACCTGATCGGAATATTCTGCAAACCGCAAAAATTCTGTCTGCAAATGCGCTTCATTGGCAACCGCGCGGTTGATCTGAAAGACTGTCTGCACCGCCGGTATCTGTAAATTTTCCGTGATACGCCTCCCTGCTGCCCCTGCGCTAAACCCACAGACCAGAAAGCGGTAGACCGCCTCTGCCCGATCCTCCCGCTCACTCAGCGCCGTGCGGTAAATCCAGCTGTACGCCAGTTCTGACAGGGATCGACGCACCGAGCGCACGACTTTCTGTGCCTTGAGCCGATCCACCGCCACCTCTCGGTACTCCGAAAACAGGCTGTAATTATATTCGCCCTGTACTTCCAGCCGCACGTTCTCATGCCCTAAGCGGCTGTTCCAGGCATCATATACTCCTGTGAATATACCTTCTGGACTGTCTTCGCATACAAATACAACCATTTTTCTCTCCTCCGTCTGCTTCATGCCTGCGCCATATGAAAATCATCAAACAGCGACATCTGGCGGTACAGCCCGCTCTGTGACAACTGCCACTGCTTCCGCTTCTCTTCACTGATTAGCTGTGCCGCGATCGCATCCTCATGGATCTGCACCGGGTACATCATCCGCCCTGAACAGGTAATGAAGTATACTGCCCGCTTCAGCACAACTCCCATCTTCTTCAAATCTTCAAACCGAAGCGCCACCTGTTTTCTCGTTGCGACAATCCGCATCGCAGACTTTACCCCGATGCCCGGAACACGCAGAAGTGTCTCATACGGTGCCCGGTTTATCTCCACCGGAAACTCACCCAGATTCTGCAGCGCCCAGTCGCACTTCGGATCCAGAAACACATTAAAATTAGGGTGCTTTTCACTCAGAAGTTCCGATGCCCGGAAGCCGTAGTAGCGCATCAGCCAGTCCGCCTGGTACAGACGGTGTTCCCGCAGAAGCGGCGGTCCGTCCGGAAGATCCGGAAGCAGGCTGTCCTCATTCACCTTGATAAACGCCGAATAAAAGACCCTCTTTAATCCAAAATTCCGATACAGCGCTTCCGCGACCGCAACCATCTGATAATCACTCTCCAGAGTCGCCCCGACAATGAGCTGTGTGCTCTGACCGCCGGGGACGAAATAATTCTTGCGGTTTGAGATATTTCCCAGTCCGAAACTGCCATAGATCGATCGTCCTGGGATGACACGGGGGATCTCCGGTGTATGTGTCCTTCCAACCCTTTCATCCATTTCCCCCGGCTCTTTCGACCTCATAAATCCTTTTACCTTGTCTCCATTCCGCCCCCAATCCATCTTTGTCTCTGTCTGATTCGGACTCAGAATTCCCTTATCAGCCTGCAGACATTCCCTTTCCCCTTTTCCTATCGCTTTACCACCAATTCCATATCTCCCGTCTCCCGGAATCTGAATTTCTCCGCGCTCTTTCTGCGGAAGCCATGCCCCTCTGCTCTCCAGACGCCCTTCCTGCTCCAGCTGTCTCGCGATCCCAGTCTGGATCTGGCGCATCGGGCGCAGTATCTTGTCCCGCGTCTTTCCCGGTGCCAGGCGCGCCAGACCATCAGCCGTCGGAAGCTCCAGATTCACACTCATCCGGTCCGCCAGAAAGCCCACTCTCTCAATCAGCTCCGGATCTGCCCCCGGAATTGCTTTCACATGGATGTAACCGTTAAATCGATGGACGCGCCGAAGGCGGTACAAGGTCTGATACAGCAGTTCCATCGTGTGATCCGGTGTCTCCAGCACACCGGAACTTAAAAACAATCCCTCTATATAGTTGCGCCGGTAAAATTCCATCGTCAGACGGCAGACCTCCTCCGGCGTAAAGGAGGTACGGACCGTGTCATTGCTCCGACGGTTGACACAGTAATGACAGTCATAGATGCACTGGTTCGTAAATAAAATTTTCAGCAGGGAGATACAGCGCCCATCCGAGGCAAAACTGTGGCAGATGCCGTCCACCCGGCTGTTTCCAAGAAAGCCTTCCTTTCCCTTTCTACCCACGCCGCTGGATGTGCAGGCGGCGTCATACTTCGCCGCATCCGATAAAATACTTAACTTTTCTTCGATTGAAAGATTTTCCTGTATCAGCATGAGGTTCTGCCTCCTCCCGTTTCTCGAACATCCGTTCTGTATTTATCATATCACACCCTCTTTTTAAATGCAAGCTGTTTTTCGAACGCACATTCTATCATCACGCACACTGTATCCGAGTCTTTCCAATTCTACGCAAAGCGTTGTTAAACTTCCTCTTAAAATATAATTTCGATAACACATGACAATATTTCCGATTGTTTTCCTCGCAAGCCGCGTTTATAATAAAGAAAGATTGAAGGTATAAAATGAATTATTCTTATAGGTAGGATGAAGGAGGAGTTTACAATGGCTATTTTAGTTACTGGAGGCGCCGGTTACATCGGCAGTCATACCTGCATCGAACTTTTAAACGCCGGATATGAGGTCGTTGTCATGGACAACCTTTACAATGCCAGTGAGGAAGCGCTGCGCCGCGTGGAGAAAATCACCGGCAAGCATGTAACCTTTTACAAGGCAGATATGCTGGATCGCGAGGCAGTCAATGAGATTTTTGAGAAAGAATCCATCGATTCGGTCATTCATTTTGCAGGCTTAAAGGCAGTCGGAGAATCCGTTGCGAAGCCACTGGAATATTACCACAACAATATCACCGGAACCTTGATTCTCTGCGACGTAATGCGCAATCATGGCGTCAAGAAAATCATTTTCAGTTCCTCCGCTACCGTATACGGAGATCCGGCATTCGTCCCGATCACCGAAGAATGCCCGAAAGGCAAAATCACAAACCCTTACGGTCAGACAAAGGGAATGCTTGAGCAGATTTTAACTGACCTGCACGTGGCAGATCCGGAATGGAATGTCGTTCTGCTCCGCTACTTCAACCCAATCGGTGCACACAAGAGCGGTCTGATCGGCGAGGATCCGAAGGGAATCCCGAACAACCTGGTTCCTTATATCGCACAGGTTGCTGTCGGCAAGCTGAAATGCCTCGGTGTCTTCGGCAATGATTACCCGACTCCGGACGGAACCGGTGTGCGCGATTACATCCACGTAGTTGACCTTGCAGTCGGTCATGTAAAAGCACTCCAAAAATTTAACGATAAGCCAGACGTATATATCTACAACCTCGGCACCGGCAAAGGCTACAGCGTACTCGATGTTGTCAAGGCTTACGAAAAAGCCTGCGGCAAAACAATTCCTTATGAAATCAAGCCACGCCGCGCCGGCGATATCGCAACCTGCTACTCCGATGCTACCAAAGCGAAAAATGAACTCGGCTGGGAAGCTCAGTACGGCATTGAGGAGATGTGCGCTGACTCCTGGAAATGGCAGTCGATGAACCCGAACGGATATCGGGACGCTGAGGACTAAGAGATGAAAAAGAATGTGCTTGGCACATTCTCGCGCCGAGCGCGGTCGCTTGCGACATGTTTCTGCTTCGCGCGAGTGCGCATCATTGGCACGTTAGTGCCTTTTTGTGTAATAGGGAATTCCAGAAAATTTCCTATTACATGACAAAAGCGGCTGACAGATGTCCATCCTAACATCTGCCAGCCGCTTTTTCTGTTCTTTATTTGTGTTCCGCAAATCCCCGCCGCATTTTTTCCAGCGCCCGCTTCTCGATCCGGCTCACATAAGAACGCGAAATCCCAAGTCTGGCGGCAATCTCCCGCTGCGTCTGTTCCTTTCCGCCAAACAGCCCGTACCGGCTGCGTAAGACGATTTTCTCTGTTTCTTTTAAACACGCTTCATAGGCGCGGTAAAGCTGTTCAATTTCCTGCTTTAAAATAATGGTTTCCAGAACTTCTTTTCCTTCTGCCTCCAGCACATCCATCCGGCTGACGGTTTCTCCGTCTTTATCTACCCCGATCGGGTCATATAACGAGATATCCTTTGCATATTTTTTACCAGCACGGAAGGTCATCAGAATCTCATTCTCGATACATTTCGCCGCATATGTCGCCAACCGCGATCCCCGCTCCGGATGAAACGTATTGACCGCTTTAATGAGCCCGATGGTGCCGATCGACAGGAGATCTTCCATTTCATAATCTGTACCCTGATATTTTCTGGTCACATGCGCCACCAGCCGTAAATTTCGCTCTATCAGAGTATTGCGTGCCTCATGGTCTCCCTCTTTCATGCGTTCCAGACAGGACCGTTCCTCTCCAGGTGTCAAAGGCTTTGGAAATGTATGCAAAGAAAAAGCCACCCTGAAGCTTACTTACTGATAGTTTATGCTTCGGTGGCTTTTCCAGTGCACCACTTGCTTTTCCGATTTTAGAAAGGGCGCTAAAAATCATGCCATCCAGCCGGTTATAAATCCGCTGCGTCTAAAAATATTGATACCTCCTTCTCTTCGCCACCAAAAAGATAACTGACACCGTCACGGACATATATTCCGCCACGATAATTGCACCCCAGATTCCGTTCAGGCCCAGGAGCAGCGGCAGAATGATAACCGATGCACTTTCAAACACAAGAGTACGCAAAAAAGCTATCAGCGCCGAGGTCAGTCCATCTCCCAGCGCCGTAAAAAAGGCGGAACTGAAAATGGAGAAACCGCAGAATAAGAACGAAACCGCATAAATGGAATACGCATGTACCGTCATGTCCAGAAGCCCGGCATCATATCCTACGAAAATAGCTGCCAACGGTGCCGCCATCACCTCGGACAGCAGCAGCATGCTCAGAGACGCCGCCGCGATCAGAAGCACACTGCGCTTTAGCAGGTTATTTAACTCCTTTTTATTTCCTGCGCCGTAGTGATAGCTGATAACTGGAGCTACGCCGGTCGCATAACCGATGAAAATCGCAAGGAAAATAAAATCCACATACATGATGGTTCCGTAAGCTGCGACTCCGTTTTCTCCCGCGTAGCGCATCAGCTGCGCGTTATACAGCATGCCGACAATGGACATGGAAATACTGCTCATCAATTCCGATACACCGTTGGTGCAGGCACGTCTGAGCGCTCCTCCATCCCACTTTGGTCTGCGAAAGCGCAGGCTGCTGCTGTTCTTCCGCAGGAAATAAACCAGCGGTATCGTTCCGCCTATGATCTGTCCCATCGCAGTCGCCATCGCCGCTCCGGCAATTCCCCAATGGAACACTCCCATGAACAGAACATCTCCCGTCATATTAAGCACACCCGAAATGATCGTTACAATCAGCCCCAGCTTCGGCTTCTCCGCCGTCACAGAAAGGCTGCCAAACACATACTGCAGCATTAAAAACGGAAGCGCCACCAGAATGATCCGTCCATACCGGATGCAGTCCGCCAGCATCTCTCCCTTCGCGCCAAGAAAGGCAGCGATCTGCGGTAAAAACAGAATACTGATAACCGCAATTACCAGACCAGAAACAACGGTCGCAGCGATCAGAAGGGAAAAAATCTCCTGGGCCTTCTCACGCCTGCCCTCGCCCATAATCCGGGCGATCAGGGCACTTCCACCCGTGCCGAACATAAATCCCATGGCACCTACGACCATCAGAAACGGCATAATGAAATTGACCGCCGCAAACGGCGTTTTTCCTACAAAATTCGATACAAAATATCCATCTACCACTCCGTAAATGGAGGTAAAAATCATCATTAAAATAGATGGAATTGTAAACCGGATCAATCTCCCAAAACCGAAATGATCCGATAACTGAATCCTCTGTTCCATAACATTCTCCTGTCAAATTTTTAAGTAATTCTGCCATTATATCATAATTCTTCACATCACGGAACATCACCTGCACCTCTTCTCCCTTGAGCCAAATAAATATTATTCCTACGGTTGATTTTTTCGGAATTATTCTGTATAATGAAAATAAATTTACAATTTAACGCGTTAAACCTCAACGCATTAAATTCAAAAAAGCACAACTTTCACATTAGGGAGGAACTATGTTATGAGCGAAGACAAAAAATTAAACATGCCTCAGTCGCTTCTGCTTCTGCTCCTGATCATCGGAGCGGTTGCAGTCTGCATCCGGCTGAAAACGGGCGGACCGATGATTGGACTATTTATGAGCTGGATCATCATCTATCTGTTTTGTAAGGTATTACGCATAAATTATGAGCATGTTGTAAACGGCGCTTACGACGCGATCCGGGTTGTCGTTCCTACCCTGTGCCTGCTCATGGCAATCGGCGTCATGATCGGTACCTGGCTGCAAAGCGGCACGATTGCAACCATCATTGTCGGCGGTTTAAAACTGATCAACCCGACCTGGCTGCTGCCTCTGACCCTGATTTTCTGTGCCGTATTAAGCCTTGTGACCGGAACCTCCTACGGTTCCGTCGGCAGTGCCGGTGTTGCCATGATGGCGATCGGCAACGCGATGGGCATCCATCCCGGCATGGTGGCAGGTGCTGTCATCTGCGGCGCGATGTTCGGTGACAAATTAAGCCCGCTTTCCGACACAACCAACCTGGCTCCAGCGGTTGCTGGCTCTAAATTAAACGACCACGTGCGTTCCATGCTCTGGACCACGCTTCCGACCTTTGTCATCAGCCTGGTTCTCTTTGTAATTCTTGGCATCAGCCAAACTTCAGGAAACTATGAAACTGGAAATCTTCTGACATACATCGATGCCCTGCAAGGTGAGTTTAAACTTGGCTTCATCACTCTGCTGCCAGCCATCGCAATCATTATTCTGCTTTTATGCAAAGTAAACGCGGTTGTCTCCCTTGGTCTTTCCGCCATCTGCGCCGGAGCTGTCTCTTTCTTCTATCAGGGCGCAACTTTGCAGAGTATCATCCGTGTTGCTTACAACGGATACAGTACCAGCATTGAGGAAGGTATTTTACAGACCATCTTAAACCGCGGCGGTATGAGCAGCATGCTTCAGTATGTGGCAATCATCTGCTTTGCAGTTGGTATGGGCGGTATGCTGGATCGCCTTGGCGTTCTCGGCAATCTCTTAAACGCCATCGTAAATCACATCAACAGCGATGGCAGCCTGATTGCAGCAAGCCTTTTAGTCGGCTATGTAACCAGCTTAATCAGCTGTTCCCAGCCGATGTCCCACGTCCTGACTGGAAATATGATGAAACCGCTGTTCAAATCCAGAAAAATCGCACCGGAAATCCTTTCCCGTACCCTTGAGGACGCAGGTACTTTATCCGGTCCGATGATTCCGTGGCACGGTTACTGTGTATACATGTCTGGAACCCTCGGCGTTGCCTGGTCCGTATTCTTCCCGTACCTGTTCTTACTGTACTTAACTCCTTTGTTCAGTATTTTCTATGGATTTACGGGAATCTCCATCCGGCATACAGACGACGCTCAAAATTAAACCTTTCACTTGATGAAAACAAAAGGATCGAAACATATATGCAGCCTTTGACACGGTGTTTACCTGTGCAAAGGCTGAACACATCTAATTTGCCCGAACTATTTTCATGATTTCGCGCAAAATATATTACATATGAATTTAGGAGATGAATATTTATGATGGAAACAAAGCTTGTACTTCTCGGAACCGGCACCCCGAATGCCTGCCCGAATGCCAGCGGTCCTTCTTCCGCAGTTGTCGTAGGCGACCGCGCTTATCTTGTAGATTTTGGTCCTGGCGTTGTCCGTCAGGCGGCGAAAGCATACCAACAGGGAATTGATGCCCTGCGCCCGGACCGGCTGATGATCGCATTCTGCACACATCTGCACACCGACCACACGGCCGGCTATCCGGATCTCATTTTTACCCCGTGGGTGCTGGAACGCCCGAAGCCGCTGAAAGTATTCGGTCCAAAAGGCATCCAGAACATGACCGAACATATTTTAAAAGCATATGAGACGGACATCGACTTCCGTATCCACGGCTTTGAAAAAGCCAACGAAAATGGCTACAAAGTCGAAACTACCGATATCCAGCCTGGTATCATTTATCAGGATGACCGCGTGACGGTTGAGGCATTTCCAGTCAGCCACGGTACGCTTGAAAGCTACGGATTTAAGTTTACAACACCGGATAAGGTGATCGTGATCAGCGGTGACACGGCTCCGCTTGAGATCGTGGCGCAGAAAGCGGAAGGCTGCGATATTCTCCTCCATGAGGTCGAGTACACCGCCGGACTCTCCGCCAGAGAGCCAAAATGGCAGAAATACCACCAGGAAGTTCACACTCTCAGCGTTGATCTGGCAAAGATTGCCGCCAAAGCGCACCCGCGGCTTCTGGTTACCTACCACCGTATCTATCACATGGAAATCCAGGACAACACCCGCGATGTCGAGGCTGAGATGGCGCGCAGAAACACCGCCATTTTGCAGGAAATCCGTGATGCCGGATATGAAGGTGCCGTTGTAAATGGACAGGATTTAGATGTATTCTAAGAAAAATTTAAGGGGATGCGCATTAAGTCAGTCGCTGCCACCCCTGTTCTCAGATCTTCAAGCCTTATATATAAAAAGCAGATATTCTCACACAATGGAGAATATCTGCCATCCAGTCTGACTCATTCTACGGTACGGAAAACATAGATCTGAAGTTTCAAACGTGCCAATTTGTGAGGATATATTAGAACAATACTTCTCCGATAATCTCCACCGCATCGCTAATGCAGTCCGGACAGGCACGCAGCACATTTCCTGTTTCTACACCCTTCAAATCCCTACAGACCACGCTCTGGTTCTTCTCAAGGAAACGCGCGATGCACTCTCTGGCATCCTTATAAGAAACCGCCTTCGAATTCGCCAGCTCCAGATCCCCGGTACTATCCTTCAGCCCCGCCAGCACAGCCGCCGCCGAAATGGCCCCGCAGGTACCATTCATGCCGCCCATGCCAAGACCAAGCCCCTCCGTCACCTTAAACAGCGCCACCTTGTCCAAATCCACCTTATCCGCAAACGCACACGCCACCGACTGGGCACAATTATACCCCATTGCATGAAACTGAGCCGCCTGCTGCTGACGCGCTGAAATCTCTTCTTTCGTCATACTGATACCTCCTAAAATTTTCTTAATCTGCTAAATTTTTTATATTATACTATTTATGCCAATTATAACATACATTTCCACTTTTTAAACACCCCAAAAAGCATACAACATACAGCGCCAGAAGCCAAATGCCCTCCGTTGCATTTGCAGGAGTCTTGGTAACTCTTGGCTCGCAGAGATTTGTGTTAGAGTTCAAAATACACCTGTCTGAGCGAAGCGAGTTTGTATTTTGGACTCTGCTTTTAACAAATCTATGCAAGCCTAGTGTTACCGGCTCCGAAACCGCAACGGAGGGCATTTGGCTTCTGGCGCGTCACCTTGCCATTTTTATGCATTTCTATATATTTCTATTTCATCAGCGTAACCATAACCGCCTTCTGGGCATGCAACCGGTTTTCCGCCTCTTCAAAGATCTCAGACGCATGTTCTTCAAAGATCTTCTCGGTAATCTCCTGTCCACGGTAAGCCGGCAGACAGTGCATTACCATCGCCCCCGGTTTTGCCGCAGCCATCAGTTCATCATTGATCTGATATCCCTGGAATGCCTGCTGGCGGATCTTCTTCTCTTCTTCCTGACCCATGGAAGTCCATGTATCTGTGATGACAACGTCTGCATTTTCCACTGCCTTGATCGGATCATTTACCAGTGTAAATGCGTCATTGCCAGCTGCGAAATCCAGCACTTCTTTCGCCGGACGGTAATTATCCGGAGTTGCGATAGATACCTGCATATCCGATTTCAGACCGCCTACGATCAGGGAGTTCGCCATGTTGTTGCCGTCGCCGATGTAACACATCTTGAGCCCTTTCAGTACGCCGTATTTCTCACGGATCGTCATCAGGTCAGCCAGTACCTGGCACGGATGGCAGAAATCAGTCAGACCGTTGATGATCGGGATAGAACCGTATTTTGCCAGATCCTCCACTTCTTTCTGCTCGTAGGTACGGATCATGATGCCGTCCAAATAACGGGAGAGTACGCGTGCGGTATCCTGTACCGGCTCACCGCGTCCGATCTGTAAGTCGCGGGAGGAAAGGAACAGTGCCTGTCCGCCGAGCTGGAACATACCTGTCTCAAAGGAAACTCTGGTACGGGTGGATGACTTCTGGAAAATCAGGCCGATGGATTTGCCCTCCAGAAGACGATGTGAAATGTGATGTTTCCGCTCATATTTTAACTGATCTGCCAGATCCAAAATCGAGGTAATCTCCTCCGGTGTGCAGTCCAACAGCTTTAATAAATGCTTCATGTCTAAAATACCTCCCTCATAGCAGCGATTGCCTCGTCCATCTCCTCTTTCGTGATGACAAGTGGCGGAAGCAGACGGATCGCCTCTGTACCGGCCGTCAGGACCAGGACGCCTTTTTCCATCAACTGACTGACCATCGCAGCTCTCTCATCTTTGTCCACTACGATGCCTAACATCAATCCCATGCCGCGAACAGTCTTTACCTTTGGAGAACCGATCGCTAAAATCTCCTTTTTCAGGTACTCGCCCTTTTCCTGAACCGATTTCAGGAATTCCGGCTTATTTACGATATCTAATACGGTATTGGCAGCCGCACAGCAGAGCGGATTGCCGCCGAAGGTTGTACCGTGCGTACCGGCGCCCAGTACATCCTGGCATTTCTTATCCGCCATGACAGCACCGATCGGAACACCGCCGCCGAGTCCCTTGGCCATACTGATGATGTTCGGCTGAACGCCGTACTGCTCATAGCAGAACAGGCTTCCGGTACGTCCGATGCCCGTCTGAACCTCGTCAATCAGAAGCAGGATGTCCTTCTCCTTGCAGAACTCGGCAGTTGCCTGTACAAATTCCTTATCAAGCGGAAGGACGCCGCCCTCGCCCTGAATCATCTCCATCATGACAGCGCAGGTCGTACCATCGCTCTTGCGCTTCATGTCTTCGATATCATTGGCTGCTGCATAATCAAATCCTTCCGTAAATGGGAAGAAATACTGATGAAACTTGTCCTGTCCGGTTGCCTTTAATGTCGTCACGGTACGTCCGTGGAAGGACTGTTTCAGCGTGATAATCTTATTTCTTCCCTCGCCGTATTTGTCAAAGGAATACTTTCTTGCCAGCTTGATCATGCCCTCGTTGGCTTCCGCACCGGAGTTTGCAAAAAAGATTTTTCCCATTCCGGTTGCATCGACCAACTTCTTTGCTGCCTGCACCATCGGCTCGGTGTAATACAGGTTGCAGGCATGCATCAGCTTATGTGCCTGCTCCGATATCGCAGTCGTCAGCGCATCGTTGTCATGACCAAGACTGTTGACACCGATGCCGGAGGTCAGATCAATGTATTTCTTTCCCTCCGTATCCCACAGCGTCGCGCCTTTTCCGTGATCCAGCGCAATCGGAAAGCGGCCGTATGTATGCATGATATATGTTTCTTCGCCCTGCTTGATTTCTTCAAATGTCATAAAAAACCTCCTAACGCCCACATCTGCCCGCAAAGCTTCCAGCATCCGTCCTGCATTTCAGCTAAAACAGCCCGGATTCGTGCAGAATCTAGTTCATCTGCTGTTTACGAGAACATGGTTCCTACACCGTCATCGCTCAAAAGCTCGACCAGAATCGAGTGCGGCACACGACCATCCTGGATATTGGCACGTTCTACGCCCTGGCGTACTGCCTCAACGCAGCAATCTACCTTCGGAATCATGCCGCCGGAGATCACGCCCTCTTTGATGAGTGCCGGAACCTCGGAAACTTTCAGTCTCGGAATCAATGTCGAATCGTCTTTCGGATCGCGCATCAGACCGCATACATCCGTCAGAAGAATCAGTTTTTTCGCTTTCAGTGCCACCGCCAGCTTCTCCGCTGCCGTATCTGCATTGATGTTATAGTTTGTCTCCTCGTCCATGCCTGCTGCCACGGAGGAAACAACCGGGATAAAGCCCTCATTTAAAACATCGAGAACGACTTTCTCATTGACTTCTTTAATATCTCCCACATAGCCGTATTCCGTTCCATCCGGATCGACTAACTGGATCGCCTTGAAGAGTCCGCCGTCCATGCCGCCCAGACCAACGGCATGTCCGCCTGCTTTCTCAAACAGGGAAACAAGGTTTTTGTTGACCTTGCCGCAGAGAATCATCTGGACAATATCCATCGTCTCGCGGTCTGTGTAGCGCAGACCTTTGACAAATTTAGACTCTTTTCCGGTTTTTTTGAGCATCTCCGAAATCTCCGGACCGCCGCCGTGTACCAGCACGACCTTGATTCCTACCAGATTTAAAAGGACGATATCCTCGATCACCGCCTGCTTTAAATCTTCATTAATCATGGCGTTTCCGCCGTATTTTACAACGATAATTTTACCTGCATATTCCTGAATATAAGGCAGTGCCTCTACCAGGACTTCTGCGCTCATTTTTGATCCTGTTTTCATCACGTCCGATAATCTCCATTAATCTTCACATAATCATAGGTCAAATCGCATCCCCAGCAGGTAGCGCTTCCGCTGCCTTCCTGAAGTGTTACATTGATCTCCACTTCATCCTGGCTTAAGATTTTCTTTGCCAGATCTTCATCAAAATCAAGTCCTCTGCCGTCCTCACAGACCGCAATGCTGCCCTCTTTGGAAGCAAACTCGACTAACACTTTCTCCGTGTTAAACTCAGCTCCGGAATAGCCCATCGCGCAGAGAACGCGTCCCCAGTTCGCATCGGAACCGAACATTGCAGCTTTGGTCAGGGAAGAACCAGCGATGGATTTTGCCAGTACCTCGGCTGTCTCCTCGTCCTTCGCTCCCTTCACGGTACAGGTCATCAACTTGCTTGCGCCCTCGCCGTCTGCCGCAATCTTACGAGCCAGATCCTGCATAACCGTCTGCAATGCCTCGCGGAATGCCTCGTATGCCGGATCTTCTGCAGTAATCTCCGCATTGCCAGCCATACCATTTGCCAGAACGGTACACATATCGTTGGTGGAAGTATCGCCGTCAACAGTCACACGGTTGAAGGTACGTTTTACATTGAATAACAGCGCCTTGCGGATCATCTCGCTGCTGACCGCACAATCGGTTGTGATGAAGCACAGCATCGTTCCCATATTCGGGTGAATCATGCCGGAACCCTTACAGATACCGCCGATGTGGCAGGTTGTTCCATCTACATCAAATTCAACAGCGATCGTCTTCACTTTTGTATCGGTCGTCATGATCGCTTCTGCAGCTACCAGGGAGTTGTCATATTTCATCTCCATCTCGCCTGCATGAGCCTCGATCGCCTCAACCGGAAGCGTCTGACCGATGACGCCGGTCGATGCTACGATTACATTTTCCTCCGAAACGCCCAGCGCACGCGCGCCTGCCTTTGCCTGTCTTCTTGCATTCTCCATGCCAAACGGGGCGCACGCGTTCGCATTTCCGGAATTGACAATAACCGCCTGTGCCTTTCCGTCGGCCAGATGTTCCTTTGTCAGTAAAATCGGTGATGCCTTGACGCGGTTGGTCGTATAAACCGCCGATGCGTTGCAGACACAGTCCGAAAGGATCATCGCCAGATCCTTTTTTGTATGAGATTTGCGGATTCCACAGCGCATCGCGCCCGCTTTAAATCCTTTTGCAGCACAAACACCGCCTTCGATTATCTTCATATGACATTCCTCCTGTCATTTTTAATGTACTCTCGGAATCTTTCTGTGCTTGATTTTGTGAGATGTTTTTTTGTCAGTTGTGCCCAATTTTCTGAGGCGTACGCGGTGCGTACGTTGATGAAATTCGGGTGCGGCTGGCGGAAAATCAGCCACAAAAGCAAGTGCAGAAAGACTCCGAGAGTACATTTTTATATAACTTCGTCTCTATAGTCCCCCGCAGCTAATTTATGGTTTTATCTCTCAACCCCTCTATAGTGCCAGTCCAGCTGTCTCCTCAAATCCAAGCATCAGGTTCATGTTCTGAACGGCTGCGCCTGAAGCACCCTTTCCAAGATTATCAAAGAGCGCCGTCACCATGGTCTGTTCCCCGTGACCATTGACAATCAGCTCCAGACTGTCTCGGCCTGCCATATCTGCCGCCGCGATCATACCGTCATATCCAAACGGATGTACCTTAATGAGTTTCTGTCCGTCATACCAGCCAGCCAGCTTCTCGTAGATATCTTCCGCGGTCGGCTTCCCCGGAAGCAGACGGTTCTGAAGCTGAATCGTGACGGCCATTCCTTTATAGTAATCATCCACGATCGGACTGAATACCGGCGGGAAGTCCAGTCCGCAGATTTTCTGCATTTCCGGCAGATGTTTATGTTTCAGAGTCAGGCCATAGATACGGGGTGCAAAATAACTCTGCGGCTTCTCTGGGGATTCATACTCGGCAATCATCTTTTTGCCGCCGCCCGAATAGCCAGTCAGCGAAAATACCGTCATCGGATAATCCTTCGGAATCACGCCCTGTGCAACCAGCGGATACGTTGAAGTGATAAATCCGGTCGCATGACAGCCTGGATTCGCTACGCGGTTCGATTTCTGAATTGCCTCGCGATGTGCATTCGAAAGCTCTGCCATACCATACGTCCATCCGGCTGCCGTCCGGTGTGCGGTAGAGGCATCGATGATACGTGCCTTGGAACCTTCTGCCAGCGCAACCGCATCGATCGCCGCCATATCCGGCAGACACAAGAATACAATATCTGCTGCGTGAATCAGTTTCCGCCGTTCTTCACTGTCTTTCCGCTTTTCTTCATCAATCAGAAGCAGTTCGATATCCTCTCTCCCGGCCAGACGATCATAAATCTGCAGTCCGGTTGTTCCTTCTTTTCCGTCTATATAAATCTTCGGTTTCGCCATTGTTCGTCCCCCGTTTCCTATCCGTCTTTCTTATGTCACATTTCCAACGCCCGTCATTGCTTACGCAGCCATCACCATCCGCATCCGGCGCTGACCAGAATGCACTAAACCGTTTCGTGCTCGCTCACAAACTTCTCAATCACCGAAATCTGACGGGTTACTTCCTCCGGAGCCGGTCCACCAATCACCTTACGTCCACGTACACAGGTCTTTAAGTCTATCGCTTCATATACGTCATTCTCAAAGACATCCGAATGCGTCTTGTACTCTTCCAGAGTCAGATCGGCTAAAGACTTGTCCTCACGTACACACTGTGCAACCAGCTGTCCGACTGTCTTGTATGCATCACGGAACGGCATTCCCTTCTTGGTCAGGTAATCTGCACAGTCCGTTGCGTTGATGAAGCCTTTCAGAGCCGCTTTCTTCATATTGTCTTTTAGGATCTGCATCGTGGAGAACATTGGAGTCAGCACGCGCAGGCACTGTTTTACGGTGTCAATCGCATCAAAGACTGCCTCTTTGTCTTCCTGCATATCCTTGTTGTATGCCAGCGGAATACCCTTTAACATGGTAAGAAGGGTAAACAGATCGCCGTACACGCGACCGGTCTTGCCGCGGACCAGCTCGCAGACATCCGGATTCTTCTTCTGCGGCATGATGGAGGAACCGGTTGAAAATGCGTCATCCAGCTCTACAAACTTGAACTCCCAGGAACACCAGGAAATAATCTCCTCAGAGAAACGGGACAGATGCATCATCAGAATGGATAACGCTGCCGTCAGCTCTACGCAGTAATCACGGTCGGAAACACCGTCTAAGGAGTTGTTGGTCACTCTGGCAAATCCAAGCTGCTGGCGTACAAAATCACGGTCGATCGGATAAGTCGTGGAAGCCAGCGCGCCAGATCCGAGCGGCATATCATCCATGCCCTCTAAGCAGTTTTCCAGACGGATTACATCACGGCGCATCATATTGGCATATGCCATCATATAATGTCCAAATGTAACCGGCTGTGCACGCTGCAGATGTGTATAACCCGGCATAACAGTTTCCAGATTGTTCTTTGCGCTCTCGCAGAGTGCTTCCATGAAATCGAGAATTTCCTTTTTGATCGCCACGATCTCTTTCTTCACGTAAAGACGCATATCCAGTGCAACCTGATCATTTCTGGATCTCGCCGTATGAAGACGTTTTCCGGCATCGCCGATGCGCTCGGTCAGAATCTGCTCTACATTCATATGAATATCCTCATAATCCTGTGAGAAATGAATCTTGCCTGCCTCGATATCCGCTAAGATACCTTTCAGTCCTTCGATAATCTTGTCTGATTCTTCCTTCGCAATGATGCCCTGCTTGCCCAGCATAGCCGCATGGGCCATGGAGCCTGTGATATCTTCCTTATAAAGACGACAGTCAAAGGAAATCGATGAGTTAAAATCATTCACCTCCAGATCCGTCTCTTTTCCGAATCGTCCTGCCCATAACTTTGCCATAAGTGTAAACTCCTTTTTATTCTCTGATTTAGAACCAATGCGACCATTGGAACCGGCAGATACCGGAAAACCAATGGTCACCATCGGCTGCGGGCTTGTCGCCTGCAGATTATTTATTATTTTCCTAAATTACTCTACGCCTGGAAAATGCTCGCCGGTCTTTGCTGCCAGAACTTCGTCGTTCAGGGCGCGAACCTTGATCGGAAGTCCAAACAGGTTGATGAATCCAGCGGAATCTGCCTGATCGTAGCAGTCATCCTCATCGAAGGTAGCCATACCTGCGGAATACAGGCTGTACGGGGATGTAACAGATGCCGGAATAATGTTGCCCTTGTAGAGTTTCAGTTTTACATCACCGGTTACGGTCTCCTGTGTGGAATCAACAAATGCGCTCATCGCCTTGCGAAGCGGTGTGTACCACTGACCGTTGTATACTAACTCAGCGAACTTGAGAGCCAGCTGCTGTTTGTAGTGCTGTGTCTCTTTGTCCAGAGTGATTTCTTCCAGTTTCTCATGAGCTTTGTAAAGGATAGCTCCACCAGGAGTCTCATATACACCACGGCTCTTCATGCCAACCAGACGGTTCTCTACAATATCCAGAAGTCCGCAGCCGTTCTCACCGCCTACCTTGTTCAGAACCTCGATTACCTTCTCTGCATCCATCTCCTCGCCGTTTACACTGGTCGGAACACCTTTCTCGAAGTGGATGGTTACATAAGTAGCTTTATCCGGTGCATTCTCCGGAGATACGCCTAACTCAAGGAATCCAGGTTTGTTGATCGGAGCCTCGTTTGCCGGATCCTCCAGATCCAGACCCTCATGGGACAGATGCCACAGGTTCTTATCCTTGGAGTAGTTGGTCTCTTTCGTAATCTTTAACGGAATGTTGTGAGCCTCTGCGTACTCGATCTCTTTTTCACGGGAATTCAGTTCCCAGAAACGCCACGGAGCAATAACATCCATCTGCGGAGCAAATGCCTTGATAGCCAGTTCGAAACGAACCTGATCGTTTCCTTTACCGGTACAGCCGTGGCAGATAGCGTCTGCGCCCTCTTTCTTCGCAATTTCAACGATTCTCTTAGCAATAATCGGACGAGCGAAGGAAGTACCTAACAGGTAATGCTCATAAGTAGCGCCAGCCTTCATGGTCGGGATGATGTACTCATCTACGAACTCTTTCTTCAGATCCTCGATGTACAGCTTGGAAGCACCTGTCTTTAATGCCTTCTCTTCCAGACCATCCAGCTCCGCACCCTGACCTACGTCAGCGGAAACTGCGATAACCTCACAGCCATAGTTTTCTTTCAGCCACGGGATTAAAACCGATGTGTCCAGACCGCCTGAATATGCAAGAACAATTTTATTATATTTCTTAGCCATTTTTTATTTCCTCCAATCATTTGCCTGCGTGATGCTTTTTTCTTTGTCCATCCAGTCAACTAAGACCGGCAGATTTATATGCCTCACGTGAAATTACCCAGATTATACCTCCTTGATCCTAATTATGCAATACTTTTTTTGCATTTTTATGAATAATTTTTGTATAAAAACGTGTTTTATGCATTTTTCATGTGTTTTATGCATAAAAATAACATTTACGGACTTCATTTATATGCTATGCTACATGATAGGTATAAGTATTATAAATAAGTGGTACTGTGTGTGTACAGTAACATGGTACTGCCCTTCCTGCATTCTAAAATATGCATCTTGATTTAAAATGTCAAAATTGCTATTATAATGTAAGAATAAAATGAAAGCATTCGAAAGGATAAAAACCATGACGATCAATGAAAAAGCACTCGAACTTCATGAAAAATGGAACGGCAAGCTCGATACCGTCTCCAAAGTACAGGTAAAAACCAGAGAGGATCTGGCTCTGGCATACACACCGGGCGTTGCAGAACCATGTAAGGTAATTGCAAAAGATCCGGAAGCTGCATACCGCTACACCATCAAGTCCAACACTGTAGCCGTTGTCTCCGACGGAAGCGCCGTTCTGGGACTTGGCAATATCGGACCGTTAGCAGCTATGCCGGTTATGGAAGGAAAAGCCGTTCTGTTTAAAGAGTTCGGCGGCATCAATGCATTCCCGATCTGCCTCGACACACAGGACACCGAGGAGATCATCGAGACAGTTGTCCGCATTGCCCCGGCATTCGGCGGTATCAACCTGGAGGACATCTCCGCACCGCGCTGCTTTGAGATCGAGGAACGTTTAAAGAAACTGTTAAACATTCCGGTTTTCCACGATGATCAGCACGGAACCGCCATCGTCGTACTGGCAGGCATCATCAACGCCCTGAAAGTAACCGGCAAGAAGAAGGAAGACTGCCGCGTCGTTGTCAACGGCGCCGGAAGCGCAGGCGTTGCCATTACCAAACTGCTCTTAAACTACGGATTCCCGCATATCACCATGTGTGATAAGACCGGTATGCTCTGCAAGGGCATGGAAGGGCTTAACTGGATGCAGGAAAAGATGGTCGAAGTTACCAACTTAGAGCACAAGACGGGCACACTTGCCGATGCATTAAAAGGCGCTGACATCTTCGTAGGCGTGTCTGCTCCGGGCATCGTTTCCCAGGAGATGGTTGCTTCCATGAATAAGGATTCCATTCTCTTCGCAATGGCAAACCCGGTACCGGAGATCATGCCGGATCTGGCAAAAGCTGCTGGTGCAAGAGTCGTAGGAACCGGACGTTCCGATTTCCCGAACCAGGTCAACAACGTTCTCATCTTCCCAGGCATCTTCCGCGGCGCTCTGGAAGGACGCGCAACCGCTATCACCGAAGAAATGAAACTGGCTGCTGCCAACGCAATTGCTGCTCTGGTTGATGACAGCGAATTGAGCGACGAGAACATTCTTCCGGCAGCATTTGATCCGCGTGTAGCTGACGCTGTTTCCAAGGCTGTGAAGGAACACATTAAGAAATAAACGTAACAATTCAAGCGATTCTCGCATTTACCGTAAGAACCGCACAAAATTTGCACAGTTACGAAATAATAATAAAGGAGTTTTTCCATGCTGGCTGAACCGATGACACTTTACAAACTGATGAATCTCTATATGCTGCACCAGGTCAATTTTCCGCTGACCAACGCGCAGCTCTCCAATTTTTTCCTGGATCGTGAGTACACCACGTATTTCACACTCCAGCAGGCTTTGAACGAGCTTCTGGATGCAGGTCTGGTAAAAAAGGAGACGATGCGGAACAGCTCCCGCTATGAGATCACTAAGGAGGGCGAGGAAACGCTGGAATTTTTCGGCAAAAACATCTCTCCTGCCATCGTCAGCGACATGGATGAATACCTGAAACAGAACCGCTTCCGCATGCGAAACGAGGTAGGACTGATCTCCGATTTCTATAAATCGACCAATCAGGACTACATCGTTCACTGCGAGGTGCGGGAAGGAAAAGCCGTTCTTGTCAATCTCGATATCTCCGTTCCGGATAAGGAGCAGGCGGAAATCATGTGCAATCACTGGAAGGATCGAAGCCAAGAGATTTATGCTTATGTGATGAAATCTTTGATGAGTGAGCATGGGGTGGAGAAAAAATAAAGACGATAAAAAATCGCATACGAGACGAAAAAGAGAGTCCTCCGCGTGATTGCAAAATCACACGGAGAACTCTCTTTTTCTGTTTAGTTTCAAGCAAAAAACAAGGTCTGCGTCTGACATTTTATGCCTTTTTGCAAACCTTGTCTTTTCTTTCCATTTATATTACTTTTTCTAGATCTATAACAACACCATAAAAAGCTCTATTACTCTACCGTAACACTCTTCGCCAGGTTTCTAGGCTTATCTACATCCAGTCCCTTCGATACACTTACATAATATCCCAGCAGCTGCAGCGGCACAACCGCTAAGCTCGGTGTGAAGTGCTCGTCAGTCTTCGGTATATAGACTGCGAAATCGACGGTGTCTTCAATATTGTAGTTGCCTGCAGTTGTGAGTCCCATGAGGTAGGCGCCGCGGCATTTTACTTCTACCATGTTGCTGATCATCTTCTCATACAGGGCTTCCTGGGTCAGGATGCTGACTACGAGGATACCATCCTCAATCAGGCTGATGGTTCCGTGTTTTAATTCTCCGGCTGCATACGCTTCGGAATGGATGTAGCTGATCTCTTTTAATTTCAGGCTACCTTCCATGCTGACTGCGTAGTCGATGCCGCGGCCGATGAAGAACACGTCTTTTGCATTGGCATATTTCGCTGCGAACCACTGGATGCGTTCTTTGTCATCTTCGAGCAGCTTCGCGATCTGATCCGGCAGTTCCTGCAGGGCTGCAAGGAGTTCTTCATATTTTTCTTCTGTGATCGTACCGCGCACATGGGCAAACTGCACGCCCAGAAGATATCCGGCAACCAGCTGTGTGCTATATGCCTTGGTGGTCGCCACCGCAATCTCCGGACCTGCCAATGTGTAGAAAATATGATCTGCCTCACGCGCAATCGTGGAACCTACTACATTGACAATCGCCATCGTAGGAACGCCCTGGCTCTTTGCCAGACGCAGGGCTGCCAGGCTGTCGGCTGTCTCGCCCGACTGGCTGATGATGATAACCAGACTGTTCTCTTCCAGAATCGGGTTCCGGTAACGGAACTCGGAAGCCAGCTCGACGCGGACCGGAATACGCGCCAGATCTTCGATCACATACTGCGCTGCCACGCCTGCATGGTAAGCAGAACCACACGCTACGATATAAATACGCTTTAACGAACGAATGACATCATCGGAAAGTCCCGCCTCGGTCAGGTCAATATGACCATCGCGAATGACTGAATTTAATGTATCCCGAACCGCACGCGGCTGTTCATGGATCTCCTTAATCATGAAATGCTCATAACCTCCCTTTTCAGCAGCTTCTGCATCCCACTCAATCGTCACAAGTTCTTTCTGAATCTCTTCCTGATCAATATTATAGAAAGTAACCTCTCCCTTATGTAAGCGTCCCAATTCCTGATTGCCGATATAGTATACCTTGCGGGTATATGGAAGCAGGGGCGGAACATCCGACGCGATAAAGGATTCACCCTCGCCTACTCCGATGATCATCGGGTTATCCTGACGGGCTACAAAGATCTCCTCCGGATAATCCTTAAACATAACCGCCAGTGCATACGTGCCACGGATACGCATCATCGCACGCGCCATCGCATCGAGCGGTCCCTCGTTGTATTTCTTATAATAATGATCGATCAGCTTTACAGCCACCTCTGTATCAGTATCTGAATAAAACGTATATCCATTTTTAATCAGTTTTTCGCGAATTTCCTGATAGTTTTCGATAATACCATTGTGAACCGCTACCACGCTGCGGTCATCCGTGCAGTGCGGATGTGCATTGTTCTCAGACGGCTCCCCGTGTGTCGCCCAGCGGGTATGACCGATACCGCAGTTGCCCCGCATTGCGCGTCCATTGTCTGTTTTCTCTGCCAGCGCGCGCAGACGTCCCTTCGCCTTTACAACCTCCGGTACACGTTCTCCGTCTCTGACTGCCAGACCTGCTGAATCGTATCCACGATATTCAAGCTTCTCCAGACCCGCTAATAAGATCGGAGCCGCCTGCTGGTCTCCTGTATATCCTACGATACCACACATACAATTATTCCTCCTTTTTCCAACCAGGCGAGCCGCTGCCATCATACCGCCTCAGACACTCCCGCCTTCGTATCTCTATCTCAAGAATATGATAAATCTATTGATTCTTCAAAATAGAATCTTCTATAAAATATGTCGTTTATCCCTAAATAGCGCCTGACCGGCACCTTCGATATAGACTTTCTTCTCAGTCATGTACATATTCTGTCTCATTATACCAAAAAAGAATCTTCTTGTCAGCATTTGCTGTAATATTTTCGTCAGTCATCATATAAACACATCTCTTTTCAAAACCATCCGCCATAAGCAGTCACATATTTCTTCTGCATATCTACCTGTAAAATAACGATTGTCCACGACAACTATTTTTTATACAGGAGGTTTCATCATGAAAAACGAAACAATGTACTTTAACGATCTTCTTTCCATCTGGCTGGAAAAGCAGAAACAGGCGCGAGCCCTGTCTACCTATGTGAAATACCGGCATCTGGCAGACCGTTATATCTCCCCTTATTTTAGAGCCATCCAGCTTTCAGAGGTCGATCTGCCTATGCTTCAGACATTCCGCAATTCCCTTTTATCCCCGGATTCCCTGCATCCGCTTGGGAACGGAACTATCCGCTGTATTCTTCTGCTCGTCAACTCCATTCTGCGTCTTTCCTATGAAACCGGGCAGACAAACGGCATTCTCTATCTCCCGCCCCGTCTTCCAAAAAAGCGCCCTGAAGTACCTGTTTTTACCCTTCAGGAACAGGAACAGCTCGAACACTATCTAACTGCCCATACAGGAATCTCCGAAGCCGTCATCTATCTGGGACTCTATACAGGGCTGCGGGTTGGAGAACTCTGCGCCCTGCGTTGGGAAAATATTCATTTTTCCGATCGCTATCTCCATGTCCGACACACGGTACAGCGCCTGACGCGCCTTGACACAACCCATAAATCAGAACTCATTTTATCCGGTCCCAAAAGCATCTCCTCCAACCGTTTGGTTCCCCTGCCCGCTTTCCTTCTGCCGATCCTACAGCCATATTCTCATCCGGAACACCCGGATTATTTTCTGCTGTCACAATCTGCCAGCTCCCCGATGGATCCGCGAACCTTCCAGAATCACTACCAGCGCATTCTATCACAAGCCGGACTGCGCTATCTGAATTTTCATGCAATCCGGCACACGTTTGCCACCCGCTGTATCACAAATGGCATGGATCCCAAAACGCTCAGCGAAATTCTGGGACACTCCGATTTGAAAGTCACGCTTGAATACTATTTTCATTCCTCTCTGGAATTCAAGAAAGAACAGATCGACCGCCTTACTGCTCTTTTTCCGGCCGTCCATACTTCTCTTCCAGATATGCCACATAATATGACGGATTAAAATCTTCCCCCGTCATATCGCGCAGGATCTGACGGCTGTCCTTCAATTTGCCATACTGGTGAATATTTTTCCGCAGATATTCGCGGATTTCTCCCAGGTTTCCAGCCTCCAGTAGTTTTTCTACCGGCAATTCCTTCTTCATCTGGTGATAAATCTGCGCGCCAAAGGCATTTCCTAATGCATAGGACGGAAAATAGCCGATCGATCCCTGTGACCAGTGAATATCCTGCAGTACGCCCTCCCGATCCGTGGACGGGCGTACTCCCAGGTATTCTTCATACTTATCATTCCAGATCTGCGGCAGTTTCTCCACCTCCAGATCCTCCTCAATCAGCATTTTCTCAATTTCATATCGCACCAGCACATGCAGCGGATAAGAAAGCTCATCCGCTTCCGTCCGGATCAGCCCCCGAACGGTTCTATTAACCGCCGCCAGAAAATCCTCCAGACTCGTCTCCGTCAGCGGGCTTCCAAACATCTGCGCCACTTTTCCATAAATCGGTTTCCAGAATGCATGGCTGCGCCCCACGATATTTTCAAAGAAACGGGACTGGCATTCATGCATTCCCATCGAAGTTCCCTGCCCCACCAGCGTCTGTGTCAGGTCATCCCGGATGCCAAATTCATAGATAGCATGTCCCGTCTCATGCAGCACGGAAAAAATCGAAGAATCAATCCGTTTCTGATAATGCGTCGTGATCCGTACATCATGATTGTGCAGATTCGTCGTAAACGGATGGGCGCTGAGTGCCAGTACTCCCCGGTCAAAATCAAAGCCCTCATACTCTGCTAGGAAACGCGCCGCCTCTGCCTGCGCCGCCTCCGGATAATCTGCGGATAAAAAGGCGTCCGGAACCGTCTTCGAGCGATCTGCCGATTCTTTCAAAAGCGGCACGATTTTCCCTTTCATCAGCTCAAAAAATGGATCTAACATCTCCATATTAAAACCTTTTTCGTAGGTATCCAGCATCACATCGTAAAGCTTCTGTCCCGGCTTTGCCCGGTACGCCGCAAATTTCTTCTGATAGGAAATAATCTCCTTCAAAACAGGGGCAAATGAAGCAAAATCATTTTTCTCTCGCGCACGCGTCCAGATTCCCGTCGCACGCGCCGTAAGTTCTGCATACGCACGGTATTCCTCCGGCGGAATGCAGGAAAGCCGCTCCTGCTCCTCGGCTGCTTCCCGGAGAATTGCCGACTGCACCTCATCAAATACGCCCGCATTCTCTTTTTCTGCCTTCTGGCAGACATCCAGCAGCTCCTTAAAACGCATTGACGCCAGAATCTCCTGATACTGCTCCGAAAGTGAACCTATCACCCGCGCGGTATGCTCCGCTGCACCCTTCGGCGCCAGCGTCTCATCATCCCACTCAAACAAAACCATCGACGTCTGAAGCGCCATCGCCCGCTCCAAAAGAGACTGCAGCTCCTCAAACTGTTTTTTTACATTCTGATTCTTCTGTTCTGTCTGTGCCATTTTCCTGCCTCCTGTCTTTTTTTCGTAATTCTATCATCCAAATTCTGTGTATTTTTAGGTTCCGCTGCACATATGCCTGCATTCTTTTGTAATATGATCCATTTCCATCTTCATCATACCAGATTTTCTTTCTTCTGTTTCTTATATCTTTCTTATGATTTTTTACAGTTCACACATTGTGCAAACTGTAACAGGATTTTCTCATGATGCCTTATGTGACTTTCCAATCTTGCATAATCATGCAAAACGCGGTATACTAAAACCAGTTTAAATCATATGCATAAAGCTGGTTCCCGGCACACGGATATACGCCACGAATCAACTTCCATGCACACACCAGGACAGGAGGGATTGCAGATGATCGAAGCAACGAGCTGCGGCGGTGTGGTTATATTTCGGGGAAAATTACTCGTTCTTTACAAAAACTACCGGAACAAATACGAAGGCTGGGTTCTTCCCAAAGGAACCGTAGAACCGGGCGAAGACTTCAAGCAGACCGCCCTCCGGGAGGTTCATGAGGAGACTGGCGTCGCCGCCTCCATCATCAAGTACATTGGCAAAAGCCAGTACACCTTCAACACCCCTCAGGATACCATCGAAAAGACCGTGCACTGGTATCTGATGATGGCGGACAGCTACTACAGCAAGCCGCAGCGCGAAGAATACTTCGTCGATTCCGGCTACTACAAATTTTACGAAGCCTACCACCTTCTGAAATTTTCCAACGAAAAACAGATCCTGGAAAAAGCCTACAATGAATATCTGGATCTGAAAAAGGCAAATTTGTGGGGGAATCGGAAATACTTTTAATCACAAGAACAAAGAGGCTGTTGCAAAATCATTACCAAAAATAGATGATTGAGCGGCAGCTTCCATTTCTCTGCCCGCTAATCTGGGTTAAAATTCGCGGTTTTCCTGTTAAAAAAGGCTTTTCGGTAATTTCCTATGAAACAAAAAAACACCCCGTCCGCTGCACAAAGCCAACGAACAGGGTATTAAAAAGGGGAGGATAAGTATTCAAAAATTTCTCTTTTGTGATACTAACAGTATGACCCGTTTCTGTTATTCTATACATCAATCTCCAAATTTTTATACGCCTTTTATCTGCTTCCGAGTATCCGGTTTTCATATTATTTATCATACATACCTTTTTCCCTTGCTTTCTTCCTCTCTTTCCGTTACAATAGATACGTTTTGAGTTGTACTTTTTAATTTATTTTTACCTCTATGAAAAATACAACTCCAGCAAATCATTTTATGTACATTTTTATATTGATTTGAAACTTTTTATATCATAAACCTTGTACTTACCTCACAAAAAGGAGATTTACCTTATGAACAAGAAAAACATCTTAGTCGGACAGTCCGGCGGACCGACCGCGGTTATCAACGGGAGCCTTTACGGTGTTATCTGCGAAGGTGCGCGCCACAGCGATGCGGTTGGCTGCGTCTACGGTATGATCAATGGAATCGAGGGCTTTCTCGCGGATTCTTATATGAACCTTTCAGAAACACTCTCCGATGACGATCTGGAACTTCTTCGCCTGACTCCGGCGGCGTATCTGGGTTCCTGCCGTTTTAAACTCCCTGAGAACCTCTCCGACAGCTTCTACCGCGTCCTCTTTGAAAAACTGGAGCGGCTGGACATCGGCTATTTCTTTTACATCGGCGGCAACGACTCGATGGACACCGTCAGCAAGCTTTCCCGCTATGCGGCGCAGATCAAAAGCCCGATCCGCTTTATCGGCATTCCCAAGACGATCGACAACGATCTCGTCCTGACCGATCACACGCCGGGATACGGCAGCGCTGCCCGCTATGTCGCTGCATCCGTCCGTGAAATTGCGCTGGACGCCTCTGTCTATCAGCAGAAATCGGTCACCATCGTTGAGATCATGGGACGCCATGCCGGATGGCTGACGGCTGCCTCTGCCTTAGCACGCAAGGAAGCCGGTGACAATCCGCTCTTAATCTATCTGCCGGAAGCTCCATTTGAGCTGGCACAATTTAATGACGACTTAAAGAAAGCGTTTGAAAAGACAGCGAATGTCATCGTCTGCGTCTCCGAGGGCATCCGCGACCACGGCGGTCGTTTTATCTGCGAATATTCAACCGAAGCCCAGGTCGACACCTTCGGTCACAAAATGTTAGCCGGATGCGGAAAAATTCTGGAAAATTATGTCCGCAACCAGTTCGGCGTCAAGGTGCGCTCGGTCGAGCTCAACGTCAACCAGCGCTGCTCCGGTCTCACCGTTTCCGCTACTGATCTGAATGAGGCCGAGATGGCAGGCCGTTTCGGTGTCCAGGCAGCTCTGGACGGCCATACTGGGCAGATGGTGGCATTTGAGCGTGAGACTGATACAGCTGCTTCTGAACCTGTTCATGCAGCTGCTGCCGTTTCAAACGCTGCAGACTTAGGCGCAGCATCCGCTTCATGCGTAAAACATCGTAACACTGTATATAAAATTCATCCAGTTCTCAAGGATGTCAATCTGATCTGCAATCAGGAAAAGAAAGTACCTGCTGAGTGGATCACGAAAAACGGTACCGATGTCAGCGATGATTTCCTGGCTTACTCGCAGCCGCTGATCCAAGGGGACGTTTCCCATATTATGGAAAACGGACTTCCAAAATATTTGTACCGCAAATAGTCCGTCACACAGTATAACTGCTTCATCCTTGAAATCCATACAAGCAACAGAAAAAGAGACGCTTCTTTCATTTTACGAATGCGTCTCTTTTCTACTTAATAATACATAATACCTGAATTTTTTCTAATTTACCCCAATCACACACTCTTATCATTTGGGGAGGAATCCTGACCGTGCCCTTTCAGCGCAGCCATCTTCTAAATCTAATCTTCCTCACAATCCCGAATTTCAACCCCATCATAAAAGAACATCAGAATCTCTTCATAATTCTTGCCTTCGCGCGCCATCTCCTGTGCGCCGTTCTGGCTCATGCCGACTCCGTGACCGTAGCCGCCGCCCCAGATGGTAAATGTGCGGATGTCTTTTTCCTCATCCCTGGCAGTTTCATCCACCGAGAAAAAGGCACTCGGTAGCGTACTCCATCCTGTCAGTTCGGTTCCGTCATTTTTCTTATAAACGAGTGATTCCGAGCCGAGGACACTCCGGATCTGACTCTGACCTTTCAGTGTCTTGGTTCCCTCGCTTCCGACGATCTGCACCGTCTGGGCGATGCCACCCGTACCGCGGGAAGTCACAAAAATACCCTGAATCTCGCCGATGGTATCTACCTTCTGCTGCAGCTTCTTATTCGTGATCGTTGTTTTCCAGCGGTACATCGGGAACGAGGAATCATAATTCTGCTCACCCTGTCCCTGGATAAACTTGAGAAATGTGTCGTTGTCCGTCAAATCCGGAATCTTCTTCTTTTCCGTCAAACCGATCCCTTTCAGATACGGAACCTCGTCTTTGCTGGCGCCCCAGATCGTTCCATCGGTAGAATATCCGCAGGAAGTTGAAAAATAATACGTTTCCGCCGGGGTATCGTTGTAATATACAATCTTCCCGTCCGTCTCCTTGACTGCCAGATTCGTCCGCTCACTGCTCTCTGTATTATTGTACACCTGATAGTTCGTGCTGTCATCAACGTGTGCGCCGTAACGGCTGTATGCATTCGCCTTGATCTGCCGGTAGGCATACGTCCGTGCGCAAACTGCCTGCGCCTTGAGCGCCTCCAGCTCATAATTAGATGGCATCTCGCTCGGCACTACGCGTGTCAGGTAATCTTCGACGTCCAGCTCATTGATCAGAAGCAGCCCATCCGACTCCTCGCTCAACTCGAAGCTGCCGAAATACGACGGCGTTCCCTGCGCCCGCTTGGTACTCAGGATGCGGATCTCCTTCTGCGGGTCTTCCAGCGTGATCGTCATGCGCCCTTCTTTCAGACGGTCATCGCCAGGACTCACGGACAATTTCGTTCCCGGGCTCAAAGTCTCCTCTGATTCGCCCCAGGTCACATGCATCGTGCTGTCCGACTGGAGTACCACCTTCGTGTGAAACAAGGAGGAATAATCATCATTCATGATCAGCACGCGGATGTTCGTCGCTGAAAAATCATGATTTAAGAGTGCTGCGCAAACCTTTTTGCCAGCCACGACAAATTTTCCCAGATCATAGCCGACCAGCACATCCCGCTTTTTCTGCTCCTTGACGACTCCATATGTTTTATATACTTTAAAATCATCGTCCAGTTTCAGCGTTCCGTACCCGTCAATCTCGATCGTATCATCCTTGACCGAAAGTACCTTTCCTTCGATCATATCTTCCTTGAGCGACAGCTTGCGGATCTTGCCCTTATCCAGCTCGACATCCGCCAGCACGCCATCGGTACGATCCTTGAGCTTTTCTTCCTCTGGAAATGTCCGGACGATCGTGCCAATATACACATCCATCCCACCCGATTCTCCCGGAACGATCCAGACATTCTTATATGTAACTTTTTCAGACTGTACGCCGCACAGCGTGATGATCGAACCATCACGCTCATAGACCTCGATCTTCCGATCGATGCAGGCATCCAGCGACACGCCCTCAAAATTCATCGTTCCCTGATCCGTATATGCCGTCCATGCCGCTGCTTCCTTCACATTTTTCGGTGTTCCATAAAGCACCAGCTTCTGTTTTTTGACCGCGTTTTCCGAATCTGCCTTTTTTAAGAATGACTCATAAAACCGCCACCATTCTTCCTTCGGCATTGCCTTTTTATATTTATTTTTAGATACATTCAGGGCGCTCGAAAGCCCTTTTGAAACGCGATCTGCCGCATATGCCGCTTCGCCATAGGTCAGTGCGCCCATCGCGTAGCTTTTACTTATCTTCTCGTCTCCCGGCTCCAGATAGCCTTCCTCAATCATATAGTCAATATATTTGGCATACCATTCATCCTGATCCGGCGTTCCAAAATGGCTTCCGTGTTCTCCCTGCGACGCAACGATGTCGTCCCGGTCTGCAAATGATAACGCCATAGCTTTCGATGCCATGGCGCGTGAAATATCATTATCCGAGTGATCCAAAAATACAATTGCAAAGAGCAGGAGTGCCAGAAAAGCCGGAATCGCCACTGCCCAGTAAACCAGCTTTTTAGGTTTCAGAGACTGTACTGCCTTTCGCGATCTGCCTGTTTTCTTTTCCATATTTCTCCAGCCGCCTTTATTTTTTAACTGTCCTTTCTCATTCACAGTCACTTTTTATTTAACTCCATAAACGTTCCTGTTTTCTCATCAATGTGGTCTAACTTCCGGTATTCGTCTGTCTCCATCGGCAATTTCCGAAGCCGCAGCGACCGGTGCACCGCGCGGGAGATCAAGTCATAAATAACCGCAAATGCCGGTACTGCGATAATCATGCCGACGAAACCAAAGAGTCCGCCAAAGAAGAGAATCGAAAACAGTACCCAGAAACTCGAAAGTCCTGTCGAATTGCCCAGGATCTTCGGTCCCAGAATATTGCCGTCAAACTGCTGCAGAAGCAGAATCCAGATGAGGAAATACACACACTGGAGCGGACTGACTAAGAATACCAGGAACGCTGCAGGTATCGCACCGATGAACGGTCCAAAAAAAGGTATCACATTCGTCACACCGATAATGACGCTCAAAAGCATCGGGAACGGCATATTTAAGATCGTCACACCGATGAAACAGATAATACCGATAATGAGGGAATCCACCAGCTTGCCGATGATGAAGCCGCCGAACATCTGATTGATAAACCGGAGCTCCTCGATTACCAGATTCGCCTGTCTTAGATTCAGGCAACCATAAACAATCTTCTTTCCCTGTGCTGCCAGTGTATCTTTGATATTTAGCAGATACACCATGACGATCAGACCGATCAGCCAGTTTTTGATAAATTCCAGGACACCCAGCACGCTGCTGGAAAGGCCTGTCACGATCTGTCCAATCCGGTGCATATCAATGTTGGTAAACGATTTCTCCGCCCAGTTCTGAAAAACTGCCAGATTATTTTCAAAACTGCTCAGAACCATATTTTCGATCTCCGGATTATTTTTCAAAATACGCTGAATCCATTCATACACATTCTGCACATACAGCGGAAATGAATCCTGAATGCCGATCAAACTCTCGATCAGCTGCGGGATCATAAGCTGGAACATCCCTACCACAAGCACAATAACCAGCCCCAGACAGGCTGCCGTCGCAAGCATCCGGGCTGCACCACGAACGTATTTGGAATTCTTAGTGACAGAGCCAAGGGTCTTTTCCACGATCCCTGCTACCCAGTTATATGCCGGGGCGGTCAGATACGTCAGCACCGCACCGCAGAGAATCGGCGCGAGGATTTTCACAACCTTGCGGGTGCCCGCCGACACCACATCCCAGTGTTGGATGCTGAACCAGAGCAGTATGCAGACCGCAATCACCGAAACTGCCGTCATCCCCATATAAATGTATTCTTTGAAATCTCTTTTTTCCATACTTATGTTCTTATCCGTTCCTCTTTTCTGATTTTACAATGTGCTTCTGGAAAATGTTACATTTTCTTTACACACTTTCTTTTACAGAGAAAGCAGCGATTGCTCGCTGCTTTTATCCTTTGTAACCCCAAAATGCCGGCTCTTACCATATTGACGCCTAGCGCTGCTAGGTGGGCAACCTCACTTAGATTTCTGTCTTCCACTCGAGAGGAGGCCTGACATCCATCTAAAAATATCGGAATCCCGTTAGTCAAAATGTAGGTTCAAAAAAAGCAAGAGTTGTCGAGCATCCCAGGAATTACAAATATTCTCTTTTGATACGGCTATTATACCGCAAGTCGGATGTTTTTTCAAGTTCCATTTTCTGATAATGCGGTCAGGTTGTTACTGTTCAGGTTATCCATCTCTCTATCTCTTTTAAGAAGCTCTTTTTTGTCTTTTATACTTCTCCCCACTTCATCAGGAAATCTCCCAGCTCTTCCACCGTCTCAATCTGGTAGTCTGCCCCATTTTCCGTAAATTCTTCCCGGGAACCATATCCATACAGCACTGCCGCACATGGGAGCTGATTTTCATGCGCCCCGATAATATCGTGTTTCCGGTCGCCCACCATGATAACCTTCGATTCCTCCGGTGTTGTTCCCAGACGGTCCAGCGTGTAGGCAATCACATCGCCTTTGCGAACCCGGATCTCCTCCATATCCGCCCCGCCAACCAGGGTAAAGTAGGAAAGCAGATCAAAATGCTCCAGAATCTGAATAGCAAACGGTTCCGGCTTTGAAGTTGCCACCGCCAGCGTAAGACCGGCATCCTTTAAACGTGTCAGCATCTCCCGAATTCCCGGATAAACTTTATTTTCAAACATTCCCTGTTTCGTAAAATATTCGTGGAAATAGCCGATCGCTTCGCGCGCCTGCGCTTCGCTGAATCCGTAATATTCTTTAAAACTGTCCGACAGCGGCGGTCCGATGAACGGACACAGTTTATCCAGATCCGGCTCATCGATCCCGTACGCCTGCAGCGCATGCTGGACAGACTTTGTGATGCCTTCCTTCGGATCTGTAAGGGTTCCGTCGAGGTCAAATAGTATGATATGGTTCATATGGTTCGTTCTCCTTATTGTAGTCCGCGGTGCATTACTCCGCAGCACACCAGCTTGAAAAAACTACGTTTTCATTGCTTACGACCATTCTAATACATTTTACGCAAAAAAGAAAGACAACTTTTCTCCAGCCATCTTTCTTTTCTGCGTTTCAGTTACTGTTCACGCATACGTGCCCAGCAACGGAATTTGCCGTGGCTTCGCATTTAAATACGGCAAATTTCTGCTGCCACCACGTTTTCTTACGGCACTTTCGGTTCCAAAAGTGCCTACCCGTGAACAGTAACGTGTTTCACTCTTTATTTGTAAAATTCATGTCCACCATGCTGCATGACATAGGTCAGCTTGCCATCGAACCAGCGTACATTGGAGGAAGCAGAGATTCCGCGGTTCATGAAGTACAGGGCGCCGCCCGAGTAATCCTCGCCTTCCAGTGCACGGTTGACGCAGTCAATTGTCTGCTGCGTTACCTTACAGCTGTTGATCGTTCCATCCAGTACCGGTGAGAACTGGGATGGTTCGTACACAACGGCTTTAACGCTGTTCGGGAATTTCTTGTTTTTCACCCGGTTGATGATTACATTTGCAACCAGTATCTTTCCCCTGTCGTCGCACACACCCGCCTCCGCCTGCACAATTTTCTGCAGAACACTGTAATCTTCATCGCTGTAAGAGATGACTGCGCGTTCCCGGCGCTCCCGTTCTTCTGCTTCCTGCGCCGCCTGCTGGGTCTGCATTCGTACTTCTCGTTCGATTACCTCTACTTCCAGAGCTTCCTTCGCAAGTTCATCCTGAATCCCCTGCTCCAGTCTCTGTCCAAGTAGATGCTGACTTTCCTCGTTGGAGGCGAGAATCGTAAATTCTGATAAGCTCTCTGTCTCTGTCGTTTCTTCTGACTGCAGCATTTCTGTCAGTTCCACATCATCCGGATATTCCCGGTGTGCCGAGGCTGCATTTTTGCCAACGCCGCCAAAACTGACCGAATTAAATGCTATCACCGTCACAACCGCTGCCCCCGTCATCAATACGGCTGCGGTCCGGTACATCCTTTTTGTCACACGGACAAATAATGCCTTTATAAACTGATAAGCAGTCTGAAGAAATGTGTCAATGCTTGGCATACACTCTCCTCTTTCTATCAGTGCAGTCCTCCCAAAACCGGTCTGACTGCCATTTAACATCTGCGGCATCTTCTTTGGCTGTCTGATTTTTTCTGACAGCTAAGGACAGATCGTTACTGTTCACACACGTGTGCCCAGCAACGGGATTTTGCCGATGCTGCGCATTCCAAATCGGCAAAATCTGCTGCCAGAACTGTATCGTACGGAATTTTCAGTTCAGAAAATTCCTACCTGTGAACAGTTACGACAGATCCTCTCTGCCTGTGCCGCTTCCTTCAAGTGACGGGAGACATTATATGTGGTTTCCGGCTTCAAAGTCAACGTCTTTTTTACATTTTTGTGACAAATCACGTTCTCATTTAACTTTTCCTTAATATTTATGTGAGCATTTTATAAACTTTTTTGCTTTTTCTTCCCAATTTTTATAAACTTTGGCTGGTATAAAATTTTTAATTTTTTACAATTCTGTTAAATTCTGCCCGTCAAAAAAACAGGCGAATCAAGTCGCCTGTTTTTTATGTCAACTGTAATAGAACAATCATGGTATCTGTAAAGGTGTCAGACAAACTCCGATTATGTGAAACCAACACATATAATCCACTGTCCGGTGTCCGATCACTGCCACCCAAACTCTTTACCACTCTAGATCAGCGCTACAAACTGTGCATCCACATATTTTGCAAGTTCCTCCGGATTCAGAATGACCTGAACACCTCTCTGACCCGCGCTGATGCTGATTTTGTCGAAAATCTGCGCTGTTTCTTCTATATAAGTAGGGAACTTCTTTTTCATGCCGATCGGGGAACAACCACCTCGCATATAGCCGGTCAGCGGAAGAAGTTCCTTCATATGGATCATCTCCACTTTCTTGTCCTTGGAAGCCTTTGCCACCTTTTTCAGGTCCAGCTCCTCATCGACCGGGATACAGCAGACCAGATAGCCGTTCTTATCGCCCTTTAAAACGAGCGTTTTGAACATCGTGTCATGGTCCATCCCCATCATATCCGCCGCATGGCTGCCGGATAAGTCGTCCTCATCTACTTCATACTCGCCTGCTTCATAATCGATTCCAGCCGCGTCTAAAAGACGCATTACGTTTGTTTTTGTCATAAGCTAAATCCTTTCTGGAGACAAATTTAGTGCACTCCTCTTATTTCTGGTTGATATAGTTTACCAGTCCACCGGCTGTGATGATCTTCTGCATGAACTCCGGGAACGCCTGCCCCTGGAAGCTCTGGCCGGTGGTTTTATCGGTAATCACACCGCTGTCAAAATCAACCTCTACCTCATCACCAGCCGCGATTGCTTTTGCAGCCTCCGGGCACTCGATGATCGGCAGACCGATATTAATAGAGTTGCGGTAGAAAATACGTGCAAACGTCTCAGCAATAACACAGCTTACACCTGCACACTTGATTGCCAGCGGCGCATGCTCGCGGGAAGAACCGCAGCCAAAGTTCTTATTTGCTACGATGATATCACCCTTCTGTACTTTATTTACAAACTCTTTATCAATATCTTCCATACAATGTTTTGCCAGCTCGTTGCCATCCGGAGAGTTTAAGTATCTTGCCGGGATGATAACGTCTGTATCTACATTGTCTCCATATTTAAACACATGTCCATTTGCTTTCATTTCTATATCCTCCTGCGATTTATCCTGTTATTTTATTCCAATTCACGAAACGGCATCTGCGGTTGCAGGAAACCTTTCCCCGAACCGTAATATCCGTTTGTAACTGTTCAGCACCTTCACAGTCACCCGCAGATCTACTGAACAGTTACATCCGTTTTACTTATTCCTAAACTTTTATGCCTATTACAGTCCCAGTTCCGCCGGTCCGCTCACTTTTCCGGTAATGGCGCTGGCTGCTGCCACTGCCGGGCTTGCCAGATAAATCTCAGAATCCACGTGTCCCATACGTCCAACGAAGTTACGGTTGGTCGTGGATACACATCTCTCGCCTTCTGCCAGGATACCCATATAACCGCCCAAGCACGGACCGCAGGTCGGAGTGCTGACAACGGCACCAGCCTCGATGAAGGTCTCTAAAAGTCCCTCTTTCATGGACTGTAAATAGATCGCCTGTGTCGCCGGAATCACGATGCAGCGCAGACCTTTTTTCACTTTTCTGCCCTTTAAGATCTCAGCTGCGATACGCATATCCTCGATACGTCCGTTCGTACAGGAGCCAATGACAACCTGATCGATCGCAATGTCACCCACTTCATCGATCGTTCTCGTATTCTCCGGAAGGTGTGGGAAGGATACGGTCGGCTTTAACTCAGATAAGTCTATGGTGTACTCTTCGTCATACTCTGCATCCGGATCTGCCTCATATACCTTGAAATCACGTTTAGAATGCTCTTTTAAGTACTCGATGGTCTTCTCATCAACCGGAAAGATACCGTTCTTGCCGCCTGCCTCGATCGCCATGTTGCAGATCGTGAAACGGTCATCCATGGAAAGGTTCTTGATGCCCTCGCCGACAAACTCCATGGAACGGTACAGCGCGCCATCTACGCCGATCATACCGATAATGTGAAGAATGACATCTTTACCACTGACCCATTTTGCCGGTTTGCCGATCAGGTTGAACTTGATCGCGGACGGTACCTTGAACCAAGCCTTACCGGTTACCATGCCAGCTGCCATATCGGTACTGCCGACACCTGTAGAGAATGCGCCAAGTGCGCCGTATGTACAGGTATGGGAATCCGCACCGATGACTGCATCACCTGCTACAACCAGACCTTTTTCCGGAAGGAGTGCATGCTCGATTCCCATCTCTCCTACGTCAAAATAGTTGGTGATATCATGACGACAGGCAAATTCACGACAGCATTTGCAGTTTTCCGCCGACTTGATATCCTTATTCGGGATAAAATGATCCATAACCAGCGCAATTTTGTCATGATTGAATACCGTCTGGTTGTCCATCTTCTTCATCTCATTGACCGCTACCGGTGTTGTGATATCATTTCCAAGAACCAGATCCAGATCTGCTTCGATCAACTGTCCTGCTTTTACCTCTGCAAGACCCGCGTGCGCTGCCAGGATCTTCTGTGTCATTGTCATTCCCATGATTTATTTCCTCCTGCATATACATACTTGGTAACGGCTCCGATGCCCTTACTGTTGTAGGAAAAAACTCTGTTCCAACGGTGCCGCTGCCATCTTTTGCTTTTTTATGTTTGTATTATAGCACCGGTTCTGTTATAATACAAATATATATTGTTGATAGATACTATGAGTCGAAGTTATATTGTCACTGTTCACGAGTAGGCACTTTGGGAACCGAAAGTGCCGTAAAAAAACGTGGTGGCAGCAGGAATTTGCCGTATTTAAATGCGAAGCCGCGGCAAATTCCGTTACTGGACACGTATGCGTGAACAGTAACTTTATAGATATAAAGGAGTATTATGGAACAACATTTAACCCAGTACCGTATTTTCTACGCCGTTGCACGCGCCGGCAATATTTCCCGCGCCGCCAAGGAACTTTTTATCAGCCAGCCCGCGATCAGCAAATCAATCAGCAAGCTGGAAGAAAGCCTCGGCATGGCACTTTTTATCCGCAATTCCCGCGGCGTCTCCCTGACCGCAGAGGGACAGGTCTTATTTCAGCATGTGGAAGCCGCCTTTGAAGCACTGGATCGCGGTGAAAATGAGCTAAAACAGATCCAGAACCTCCACATCGGACAGCTCAAGATCGGCGTCAGCAACACGCTGTGCAAATATATTCTTCTTCCTTATTTAAAGGGATTTATCGCGCAGTACCCGCATGTCCGCATTTTGATTGAAAGTCAGGACACTGCACGCACAATCTCGATGCTGGAACAGCAGAAACTCGACATCGGTCTGATCGCCGAGCCGAAAAACCGCCGCAGCCTTTCATTTCTCCCAGTCATGCGAATCGAGGACACCTTTGTCTGTACCCGGTCGTATCTGGAAAATCTGCGGATCCGCGAAGGTGCCGATGTCGATCCGTTCGAATCCGGGACAATCCTGCTGCTCGACCGCAGCAATATGACGCGCACCCACATTGATGCGTACTTTGCAGAGCACGGAATTGAACCGAAGCAGATTTTAGAGGCGACGACGATGGATCTTCTGATTGAATTTGCCAAAACGGGACTCGGAATCGGATGTGTGATCCGCGAGTTCGTGCGGGAAGAATTAAAGGATGGTTCGCTGATCGAACTCCCGCTGGAAGTGCCAATCCGAAACCGAACGATTGGATTTGCTTATCATCCGACGGCGATGACGCGGACGATGAATGATTTTGTGCAGTTTTGTTCAGAATGATGAAATAATTGGCAACACGGACGCCATTTCCTATGAAACGAAAAAGTCCGGCGCATGGCGGTCAAGCTGCCATATGCCGGACTTTTTCTGTTTAGTTCCTATTTTTATCAATTTTCGTAACTGTTCAGTACCTTCACAGTCACGCGCAAAAATTCATTAAAAATTGCCTGCGGCAATGGAATTTTTGCCTGCTGGCCCATGTTTTCGTACGGTCAGCGCAGTAAATGCGCAGACCTACTGAGCAGTTACCGATTTTCTTTTAAAATATTCTTCGCACATTTCCACACACATGGAAATATTTTCCCATCTACCAGCCAGACATACACTTTCGAACAAATTCCTATTAAAATGTAGCTCAGTACCAGATTCACCCCGATCGCCAGCTTCTCTCCCGCCTCAGAATAAATGCTGTAAAACCAACAGGAAAAGCTGGCAATCACAAGCCAGTGTGTCAGGAAGATTCCCATGCTATACTCGCCGATCCACAGAATAATTTTTTTGAGGGTCTCCGGGAGCCAGGTCTCCAGACCGCCGAGCCAGAAGAGACGGAAGCCTAAAATCATCAGGAATGCAGCAACATGACCATAGAATTCCATGGTTCCGAGTCCGCCTGGAAATCCATGCGCTCCCAATGTGGTTCCGATCCAGAAAGATTTTCGAACGAACCAGATGCTGAAAATCCAGAGGGCAGCACCAAAGATGCCATATTTTCCTTCTCCATCTTTAAGCAGATTCTCTTTTCGCTCTCTTTCTTTCATGGACTTCTCAACTGCCCGCATCAGCAGACAGATCCCATTTCCCAGAAGCAGGCAGATATAAAAGCTATTCAATCCGATCAGCACTGCCGCGACACCTGCCAGAATCAGGATTTTCTGGCGGGTTCCTACTTCCCGGAGGGCGGATGAAAGTACAAGAGTCAGAATACTTCCCATGAAAGTGTAGGTCAGCATCCAGGATGGACCATAGTACGTTGAATCCGCCTTGAAGATTGTATCAAACCAGGCATAGCGGATCGCCTTCAGACCGCCTGGCAGATAGCTGTAAAAGTTGCTCAACCACTCATTTTCCAGACGCGGCGCAACCCGCACTGTGTAGAAGAGACCGCTCCGGTAAAATAGATATGCCAGCAGAAATGTGACCGTCAACGGGCAGGTCAGTTTCAGATAGCGGCGCAGGATCTCTAAGCTCCACGAAGTAAACCGCCCGGAATATACCTTATCGGCTATCAGCATTCCACTGATCATCAAAAAAAGACTAACCCCGAAAGTTCCATAGCGGAACAGGGGAAGCGGTCCTATTTCCATCAGCGCATTTACCTTATTGCTGCCCCAACTCCCGAATGTACCGAACCAGTGACTTCCAAAGACCGCCAGACAGGCGTATGCCTTGATTATATTTACGTCATCATAGCGTTTCATCCGCGTTTCCTTTCCCATTCATGTAAAAAAAATGTGCCCTGGCACATTCTCGCGCCGAGCGCGGTCGCTTGCGACAACCTGCATCTTCGCGTGGGTGCCCATCATTGGCACGTTAGTGCCTTTTTGTCTAATAGGGAATTCCAAGAAATTTCCTATTACACAAAAAACAGGACCGCTGCAAACCTGCAGCAGCCCTGTATAAGATTTCCTATATTCGAAAAATGATTAGTTGTTGATCAGCTTATCGTTCTCGTTGTTCCAGCTGTAAAGCTTACGGATCTCTGCGCCGACTTTCTCAGACGGATGCTCGGAAGCAAGCTTTCTCATCGCCTGGAAGTGTACCTGACGACCTGCCGGGGACATATCCAGTAAGAACTCTTTTGCAAAGGTACCGTCCTGGATATCGGACAGAATTTTCTTCATAGCTTTCTTTGTCTCAGCGGTAACGATCTTCGGTCCGGTTACATAATCACCGTACTCAGCTGTGTTGGAGATGGAGTATCTCATACCAGCGAAACCAGACTGATAAATCAGGTCTACGATCAGCTTCATCTCGTGGATACACTCGAAGTAAGCATTTCTCGGGTCATAACCAGCCTCACACAGAGTCTCGAAACCAGCCTGCATCAGAGCACAAACACCGCCGCAAAGAACTGCCTGCTCACCGAAGAGGTCTGTCTCAGTCTCGGTACGGAATGTAGTCTCCAGAAGGCCTGCTCTAGCGCCGCCGATGCCAAGACCATAAGCCAGTGCGCGGTCAAGTGCTTTGCCTGTGTAATCCTGCTCTACTGCTACCAGACACGGTGTACCCTTACCAGCCTGATACTCACTTCTTACAGTGTGACCCGGTGCCTTCGGAGCGATCATGGTTACATCGACATTCTTCGGCGGTTTGATGCATCCGAAGTGGATGTTAAAGCCATGAGCGAACATAAGCATGTTGCCCTCTTCCAGATTTGGCTCGATGTCTTTCTTGTACATATCTGCCTGAAGCTCATCGTTGATCAGGATCATGATGATATCAGCCTGTTTTGCAGCCTCTGCTGCGGTGTATACTTTAAATCCCTGTGCCTCTGCTTTTGCCCAAGACTTGCTGCCCTCGTAAAGACCGATGATAACATCGCATCCGGACTCTTTTAAGTTCAAGGCATGTGCATGACCCTGGCTGCCGTAACCGATAATAGCAATCTTCTGTCCTTCTAATAAGGATAAATTACAATCTTCCTGATAGTAAATCTTTGCTGCCATTTTTCATTTCCTCCTTGGATCTAACAAAAATAAAATAAATTTATTATAAAGCATAGACCGGCGCCTCTCTGTGCGTCTTTGGACCAAACTTTGTAAACCTCTTGAATGCCTTGTATCCAGTCTATCAATTGATGTACTACGGCAGATAGCGGATATCATCCGCGCCTCTGGAAAGACCTGTAAGACCCGTTCTGGCTAATTCCAGAATCTCATAATCTTCCAGAAGATTAATCAGCGCGTCCTGTTTGGACTGGTCGCCTGTCAGCATAACAGTGACAGAATCTTTTCCCACATCGACAATCGACGCACGGAAAATCTCGGAAATTGCATTGATCGCCATCCGCTGGTTTGCATTTGCTCTCACCTTGACGAGCATCAGCTCACGGTATACGGAATGACCTTCCCGCAGTTCCTTTATGTCGTGTACATCTTCCAGTTTTCCAAGCTGCTTCTGAATCTGCTCCAGAACCTGATGATCGCCCAGCGATACAACCGTCATACGGGAGTATCTCGGATCCGCGGTCACGCCAACTGTAAGGCTTTCGATATTATATCCGCGGCGGCTGAAAAGTCCAGCCACACGGCTTAAAACGCCGGCAGTATTATCTACCAGCAGTGATAACACAATTCTGCTCATGCAATCTTCCCACCTTGATCTTCTGTCTTGTTCGTATTGCCTTAATGATAGCAACCAATTCTCAGTTTGTCAACTAATTAAAAGGAATGCCTAGTATTCCCCAGAGCTATATCATTACTGTTCACGCATACGTGCCCAGTAACGGAATTTGCCGTGGCTCCGCATTTAAATACGGCAAATTCCTGCTGCCACCACGTTTTCTTACGGCACTTTCGGTTCCAAAAGTGCCTACCTGTGTACATTAACGATATATCAACACATCATTTCTGGTGTTCCTGCCACTTTTTCTCCCAGTCCGGACCGTATTTAAAATACATCTTCATCTCGGTTCCGACACTGATGAGGCGTGCATCGTCCGGGATCTCCTCTCGCGTATACCAGCCTGCCTCAGAAAGCTCATCCTCCTGCAGCCGGATCTTATCATCCCCATCCAGTTCTGCAAAAAATCCGATCATCTCCGTATCAGTAAACGCCCACGGCTGACTCTTGAAATAGCGGATATTTTTAACTTTCAGCCCGACTTCCTCCATCACTTCGCGGCGGACGGTCTCTTCAAATGTCTCCCCGATCTCGACAAATCCAGCGATCAGCGCATACCCACGGTAGGTACTGTGGTTGACGCGGTAGCGCGACATAAGAAGTTTGTTCCCGTTCGTGATCGCCACGATGACTGCCGGGGAAATCTTTGGATATTCCGTCTGACCGCAGACCGGGCAGACGAGCGCCCGCTCGTTCTTGCTGTCCTGCGTCTTTGCCCCGCAGCGTCCGCAAAACTGACGGCTCTGTCTCCAGCGCCACAGCTGCACCGCCGTGATCGCTGCAAATGCCTGGTGCATTGGCTCCATCGCACGGATGTCGGTTGACGTTTTCCATGCATAGCAAAGCTGCTCCGGCTCTTTTTCTGCCCCTTCCAGTGCACCAGAAGCCATCTTCCCAGCTTCCATATGATTTTTGTCTGAAACAGGCATCTGACCAACACCTTCTTTTAGCTTTGCCAGAATCTCTTCCGCTTCTTTCTCCGGCACACTGACCAGAAAATACGGCTTCTCATCAACCGAAAAGAGATAAACCGCCCGATCCATCAGTTCCGGAACTGCCGCCTCAATTTCCTCCCGGCGCGGGATAGTAAGCACATGTTCCTCCACGGTCTCACGCAGAAGAATCCGGCTTTTCTGGATGCAGAAGACGTAGTCCTGTGCTCCAGGTTTCTGAATGTGGTATGTATTGTCATAGCGATGTGGTGCGATATCCTGTATCATAACTTTATCTCTCTATCCTTTTATTCTCCAAAACTTGTGCAACCGTTATTTCCATACTGTGTAACGGCTGTCCTCGCAGACATTCTTTGTAATCTTTCTGCAAGTCTCTTCATTTTACTCTTTTTATTAAAAAAATACAATCCCTCGGCTCGCCCCAGACTTACAACCGTCCCACAAAATCCTCATATCCAAACGCCCGCACCACTTCCGCTGTCCCATCTTCATGCCGGTATACGATCGACGGAAGCGGCATTCCATTAAAGGTATTATTTTTGACCATCGTATAGAGCGCCATATCGCCAAACACCAGCCGTCCACCCTCTTTTAGCGGTGCATCAAACGAATAATCCCCGATGCAGTCCCCCGAAAGACAGGTTGGTCCGCCCAGGCGGAACGTATACGGCTTTTCGCCCGCTTCTCCCGCTCCGATAAGCGGCGGACGGTACGGCATTTCCAGCACATCCGGCATATGGCAGGCTGCCGAGGTATCCAGAATCGCAATCTGCATGCCGTTTTCCATCGTCTCCAGCACGGAAGTTACAAGAAATCCCGCGTTTAAGACAACTGCCTCGCCCGGTTCCAGGTATACTTCCACACCATATTTTTCGCGCAGCCCGCGCACCAGGCGGATCAGGCGTTCCCGGTCATAATCTTCTCTCGTAATGTGGTGTCCGCCGCCCAGGTTCAGCCATTTTACCTTTGAAAACCAGGCTCCAAACTTCTCCTCCGCTGCCCGCAGCGTCGTCTCCAGGTCATCTGAATTCTGCTCGCAGAGCGTATGCATATGAAATCCATTCAGATACGGAAGGATAGTTTCTTCAAAGTTCCCCGCCTCCGAAAGCATCGGAAGAGTCGTCCCCATGCGTGATCCCGGCGCACACGGATCATAGATCGCGTGACCCTCCTGCGTGGAACACTCCGGGTTCAGCCGGAGTCCCGCCTGTTTTCCGGCTTTTTTTACTTTTTCACCATATTTCAGCACCTGCCCCGGCGTATTAAAAACGATGTGGTCGGCATAATTTAAAATCTCATCAAACTCATCCGGGCGGTAGGCGGCAGAAAACACATGGGTCTCCCCACCAAACTCCGTTTTTCCAAGCCGCGCCTCATAAAGCCCGCTCGCCGCGGTTCCCGACAGATACTGACGAATCAGCGGGTAGACCGAATACATGGAAAATGCTTTCTGTGCCAGCAGAATCCGGCATCCAGCCCGCTCTGCCGTATCTTTCAAAATTTCCAGATTTTTCTTTAAAAGCGTCTCATCCACCACATAAAATGGCGTGCGGATCGCCGCCGTGTCCCGGAGAACCCCAGCCGCCTCCCGTTCCTGCATCTGTTTTCCTTCCTTTCCTTCTCGCTTCCATCTTCCCTGTCCATTCTCTTCCTGCGCCTAAAAAACGCAAAATAAAACCAGTTTCTTACATGGAGGTATTTTTATCTTAATCCACCAGTGCCGGATCCCAGGATTCCTTCCACGGAAGTCCCCATTTATTTAACGCATCCATAAATGGATCCGGATCAAATTCTTCAATATTATAAACGCCCGGTTTCTGCCAGGTTCCATTCATCACCAGCATCGCACCGATCATCGCCGGTACACCGGTTGTGTAGGAGATCGCCTGGGAACCAACCTCTTTGTAGCACTCCTGATGATCACAGATATTATATAAGTAATACTTCTTCTCTTTTCCATCCTTCTTACCCTGGAAAATGCATCCGATATTCGTTTTTCCAACAGTACGAGGACCAAGGGATGCCGGATCCGGAAGCACTGCCTTTAAGAACTGCAGCGGTACGATCTCTTTTCCTTCGTACATAATCGGCTCGATCGAAGTCATGCCGACGTTCTCCAGACACTTTAAATGGGTCAGGTAACTCTGACCGAAGGTCATGAAGAAGCGGATCCGCTTGATTCCCGGCATATTGAGCGCCAACGATTCGATCTCCTCATGGTGAAGCAGGTACATATCCTTCATGCCGACGCCGTCAAAATCATACTCTCTCTTGATCTCCATCGGTTTCGTCTCTACCCAGTGTCCATCTTCCCAGTAAGAACCGTTTGCCGACACCTCCCGGATATTGATCTCCGGGTTAAAATTGGTTGCAAACGGATAGCCGTGGTCGCCGCCGTTGCAGTCCAGAATGTCGATGTAGTTGATTTCGTCAAATTCATGTTTCAGCGCATATGCCGAAAACACACCGGTTACACCCGGATCAAAGCCGCTTCCCAGCAGTGCGGTAATGCCCGCCTCTTTAAATTTCTCACGGTATGCCCACTGCCATTTATACTCAAATTTTGCCGTGTCCTCCGGCTCATAGTTCGCAGTATCGATATAATGGGTCTTCGTCGCCAGGCAGGCATCCATGATCGTCAGATCCTGGTACGGAAGCGCCAGGTTCAGCACCACATCCGGGTTAAATTTCTCAATCAGGGCAATCAACTCGTCCACGTTGTTTGCATCCACCTGTGCGGTCTGGATCTTTGTCTTGGTGGTTCCCTCTAATTTTTCTTTCAGCGCATCGCATTTGGACTTCGTCCGGCTTGCAATGCAGATCTCCTCAAATGCCTCGCTGTTCTGGCAGCACTTGTGAATTGCTACGGAAGCTACGCCTCCACATCCGATAATTAACGCTTTTCCCATCTTTTTTTCCTCCTGTATTCTGAAATGTACTCTGTTTTTGTTCCATTTTATAATCCAAATTTCACATTTGCTTTTGTTCAAACACTTTTCAGTTCATGTCTCAAACACACACTTTTATTTGATGATACCAGGGTCAAAAGGTCAGAAGTTCGACGCAAGCTTGCTTGCAGGAGAATTTTTGACCTTGGGACCCGCCAAAAACATTTCTTACTTAATCTTTGGATTTCCCAACAGCGCCAGCAGCATCTCCCTTACAATCTTGCACGCCACCGCCGTCGATGCACCGGACGCATCCAGCGCCGGGGATAATTCATTCACATCACATCCAACAATCCAAGCTGCACTGCAGATCTGCGTGACTGCCCGTCGAAGTTCCTCAAAACTGATTCCGCCCGGTTCCGGCGTTCCTGTTCCCGGAAACACACTCGGATCCAGCACATCCAAATCCAGGGTAAAATACACCGGTTTTCCTTCCAGTTTCCGAAGAGTTTCCTGAAGGACTTCCATATCCACAATAAATGGATGCGTCGTCACGTGTTCTTTTCCCCAGCGCCATTCCTCCCGGTCGCCGGAGCGGATACCAAACTGCGTGATCCTGCCGTCTCCCAGGACTTCCCAGCAGCGGCGCAGCACACAGGCGTGCGAAAGTTTCGCACCCAGATAATCGTCCCGCAGATCGGCATGTGCATCAAAATGGATGATATGCAGATCCGGATATTTCTCTGCCAGCGCCTGCACCGGTGCCAGCGTCACCAGGTGCTCGCCGCCCAGCATAAATGGTATCTTGCCATCCCCGGCAACCTCCACCGCCCGTTCCCGCAGATCCTTTAACGCCAACGATGCGTCACCAAAGCAGAGCTCCTGATCGCCCGCGTCAAACACGGCGTAATCGGTCAGATCACGGTCCTGGTACGGCGAATACGATTCCAGCCCATAGGATTCCGAGCGGATCGCCCGTGAGCCGAACCGGGTGCCCGGGCGGTACGAAGTGGTTGAGTCAAACGGCGCGCCGTAGAGCACGATCCCCGCCTCCTCATAGCTGGCGTCACACGCCAGAAACGTCTCAATATTTGCCTTCAACATCTTCTAACATCTCCTCCACATATGCCGGCAGGTAAAATGCCCCTTTATGCAGGGTCGTCGTATAATAACGGCAGTCCAGCCCCCGCAGGTTCCATCTTGTCTCATCCAAATTCTTTAACGGATGGTATTTCTTCGACGCAAATCCAAACAGCCAGTGCCCGGACGGATAGGTCGGGATATGCGCCTGATAGACGCGGCTGATCGGAAACGACTCTACGATCCGCTTATGTGCCCGCTTGCACGCCTCCGCGTCCTCGGCATAAAACGGGCTTTCATGCTGATTGACCATGATGCCGTCCTCTTTTAACGCCTTATAGCAGTTCCCGTAAAATTCCCGGGTAAAAAGTCCCTCGCCCGGTCCAAACGGATCGGTCGAATCCACGATGATCAGATCGTATTCATTTTCCTTAAAGCGGACATATTTCAGCCCATCCTCATAGTGAATCGAGAGTCTCGGATCACCGAGACGGCACGCTGTCTTCGGCAGATATTTCCGGCAGACCTCCACCACCAGCGGGTCGATCTCCACCATATCGATGTGCTCGATCTCCGGATAGCGGGTCAGCTCCCGGATCACGCCTCCATCCCCGGCTCCAATCACCAGTACCTTTTTGACCAACGGATGCACTGCCATCGGCACATGCGTGATCATTTCGTGATAGATAAATTCATCCTTTTCCGTCAGCATCATATATCCATCCAAAGTCAGAAACCGCCCAAATTCCGGCGAATCAAAGACATCGATCCGCTGAAACTCGCTCTTTCCGCTGTAAAGCTGGCGATCCACCCGGATGGAAATTTTTACATTTGGCGTATGATTCTCTGAAAACCAGAAATTCATAATTTTCCCCTTTCTATCTACTGCTTATCTATTTCAGCACATTCAGGCGCTCAATCCCCGGATCCTCCGGTCCAGTCATTGAACATCCTTTTTCCAGCGCATACGCAATGTAGTCAATGATCTCTTCCGTGATCTGCTCGCCCGGCGTCAGAATCGGGATGCCCGGCGGATAGCACATGACAAACTCACTGCACACACGTCCGGCTGTCTCGCGGATCGGAAGAGATTCTTTTTCTCCGTAAAATGCCTCCTGCGGCGACATCGCCACAATCGGGTCAATATAGTCAAAATCCATCAGCGTCGATTTATCCCGGCTGAACCGGCGCTTGATCTCCGCCAGTGCGCTGACCAGGCGCTCTACCTCCCGCTGCCGGTCACCGATGGACAGATATGCCAGAATATTTCCCAGATCACCAAATTCCGCCTGGATATCGTACTCGTCCCGGAGAAGATCATAAACCTCGATCCCCGCCAGCCCGATATCGCGCGTGTGAATTGAAAGTTTGGTCACATCGAAATCATAAATGCTGTCGCCGTTTACCAGCTCCTTCGAATAGGCATAATAACCGCCAATCCGGTTGATTTCTGTTCTCGCATACTCCGCCAGCTCCACCACCTGCTTAAATGCCTCACGCCCGCGAAGCGCCAGGTTCCGTCTGGAGATATCGAGGCTGGAAAGGAGCAGGTAGGAACCACTCGTCGTCTGCGTCAGATTGATAATCTGGCGGACATACCCGGCGGACATACCCGGACCCGTCAGAAGAATCGAGCTCTGCGTCAGGCTTCCGCCTGATTTGTGCATCGAAACCGCCGCCATATCCGCCCCAGCTGCCATCGCGGAAACCGGCATATTTTCCCCGAAATAAAAATGGGTTCCATGCGCCTCATCAGCTAAACACAACATCCCATGCTCATGTGCCAGCTTTACAATCGAGCGCAGATCCGAACAGATGCCGTAATACGTCGGATTGTTCACAAACACCGCCTTAGCATCTGGATTTTCCTTGATCGCCCGGCGCACATCTTCCACACGCATTCCAAGAGGAATCCCCAGTCTCTTATCGCCAGCCGGATTCACATAGACCGGAACCGCGCCTCCAAGCACCATCGCGCCCATGACGCTGCGGTGGACATTTCGCGGCAATATAATCTTCTCGCCCCGCTTGACTGCCGTCAGCACCATGCTCTGGACCGCCGATGTAGTACCGCCGACCATCAGGAATGCGTGTGCCGCCCCGAATGCCTCAGCCGCCAGCTGCTCTGCATCCGCGATGACAGACACTGGGTGGCAGAGGTTATCGAGCGGCTTCATGGAATTGACGTCCAGCCGCATGCAGGTCTCTCCTAAAAGTTTCGTCAGCTCCGGGTTGCCGCGCCCCCTCTTGTGCCCCGGAACATCAAACGGCACCACGCGCATCTTCTGAAATGCTTCCAGCGCCTCATAGATCGGCGCGCGCTCCTGGGTCAGCGCGTCATCTCTTCGACTGCCTCCCCCCGTTTCTTTCGGTCCTGAAGCTTCCTTTCTGCGCCGTGCACTCCGTCCGACGCCCGGCTCCAGATTTCTTCTCTCTTCTTCCATCTGCCGTCCCTCCTGAAAATCACTCATTCGTTTCTTCTATCGAATTTCCCTGGTTTTCGCGGTATTTTCCAGTCAAACTCTTCTCTTTCCTCTCAAAAAGCATTTCTTTTAAAACACATTTCTTCCGCTGAAAATTTCAATCATCTCCCGCCGCAGGCTCTCCATAATACTGAGTCTGGTGGTCGGCGGAAGTTCATAGACATCTGTCTTAAACAGATAATTCTGCAGATCGATCTCTTTCAGCATCATCTTGGTATGGAACAGATTCGCCTCGTACACATTGATATCGACCACATCGTAGCGCCGCAGCGTTTCCTTGGAGATATAATCCTGAATCGAGCGGATCTCACGATCCATAAACAGCTTTTTTCCGTCCACATCCCGCGTGAACCCGCGCACCCGGTAGTCCATCGTGATGATGTCCGAATCAAACGAACCGATCAGGTAATCGAGAGTCGAAAGCGGCGTGATCTCCCCGCAGGTTGCCACGTCGATATCCACCCGGAAGGTCGCCAGACAGGTCTCCGGATGGTATTCCGGATAGGTATGGACGGTCACATGGCTCTTGTCCAGATGCGCCACCTGCGTCTCCCCCTGCACCGGCACCATAGAGTCTTCCGCAATCAGAAGCGTGACCGAAGCCCCCTGCGGATCGTAGTCCTGCTGGGAAATACTCAATACCCGCGCCCCGATCATATCTGTCAGCGACGTTAGAATCCGGGTCAGACGTTCCGAATTGTACTGCTGATCAATGTAGGCAATATAATCCTTCTGCTCCCTCGGTGTCTTGGCATAACAGACATCATAGATATTAAAGCTAAGCGCCTTTGTAAGGTTATTAAAGCCGTATAATTTTAATTTTTCGCTGTGATCCATATCTTCCTTCTCCTGAAATATAACTGGTGTTGATCAAAAAAGCGGATGATGTGTCTCCACATCATCCGCAAAACGTTCTTTTTCTGCTTCACTCTATTTTTACAAATCTGCCGTATAGCTACGAAATCTTCCCTTGTCTCTATTTACCGCATATACTGCAAAACCTTTTTATCCACAGAAATCTCACATTCAGAGTCTATATAGCAAATATCTACTTTTACCACTCTTATTGACCGTTTTACAAGTTGATGTGCATGAGCACTGGTTGTAAAGTAACCAACTTATAAAATTGAGCTTTTAACTCAATCAATAGGGCAGTTCGCACTGCCAATCGGCATTTGACCCGGCTGTCCGTATGGCCATTCCCTGTTTCACAGGTGGTCAGATATATTTGCATGGATGACTCTTAAAATGTTAAGACTTTCCATATCAGAGGTATCATACAGCAATTTTGGTAAAATGTCAAGAATGATTTTTATTTGGGTTGACATTTGAAAATTTTCACTTTTCTAACGGTACTTCCGTCCTCTTCCCGCAGAACGCAAACATCGCCACGCCCGCCGCAAAAATAAACAACGAGATAAACTGTGAAGTCGAGAGGGATCCGACCGCTCCCCGGTTCAAATCACCGCGGAAAAATTCCAGCACGAAGCGTCCCAGACTGTAGCAGATCAGATACAGTGATACCACCTGCCCCTGTTTTTTGCACTTTTTCGCCGCATAGAGAAGCAGAAGGCAGTGCAGGAAATCCAGACCGCTTGAGATGAGCTGGGTCGGAACCAGGGGAATGTTGTTCGGGGCAAAGTCCGAATCGTGGAACACGATCGCAAAATGGCTGTGGGTCGGCATACCGTAGCAGCAGCCAGCCAGGAAACAGCCGATCCGTCCAAAGCCCTGCGCGAGCGCAACCGACGGCATGACCAGATCCGCATACTGGAAAAAGGAAATATGCTTGATCCGGCTCAACACATAGCCGCCCAGCACGCCGCCGATGATGCCGCCGTACACAACAAATCCATCACTGATATCTAACAATTTCTTCGGGTTTGCCAGAATTTCGTCAAAGATTGTGACATAGTACAGAAGTTTTGCACCTAAAATTCCACATACAACACCGCAGATCGCGATCGAGAGGATCATATCGACATCCATCCCCCGCTTGTTTGCCCGGTACTCTGCCAGGTAATACGCAGCGATAATGCCGATGCCAATCATCAGACCGTAGCCGTGGATCGTGATGCTGCCGATTGTGAATAAGTCATTTTTCATGAAAGGTTTATCCTCCTATTTAGTTTACGTTCCCTGATGCTTTTCGATTATAGCATTATTTATATAAAAAAACAAATGTTAATAGATAGCAGAAAAACAGATGTAAAACAGGCTTTTTTCTTCCCATTCTACATCTGTTTCACTGTACTTATTTTATAATTGAGAATACAATCAAGCTAATCAAGCCAGTATCCGGACTCCTTACGCCTCTTCCCGCTCTTCCTCCGGCAGCAGGTTCGTCATGCTCTTTAAGCTGATCGCCAGTGTCGAGCTGTTGTGCAGCAGCGCCGACATAGACGGTGTGATGATACCAGCCACCCCCAAGAGAATCAGACCTAGGTTGAAGCTGATGACGAAACGGTAGTTTCCATGGACACGTTTCATCAGATCCATGCTCAGATGACGCAGAAGCACGACTTCATCCAGGGAATCTTTCTTGATCGTGATATCCGCGATCTCTCTGGCAATCTCCGCGCCCTCGCTGACTGCGATGCCCGCGTCTGCCGCTGACAGGGCCGGTGAATCGTTGATGCCGTCACCGATCATGATAACTTTGTGGCCTTTCGCCTTCTCCTCCTCAACAAAGCGCGCCTTATCCTCCGGAAGTACCTCGGAGAAATAATCATCCACGCCGACCCTCTTCGCGATCGCCGCTGCGGTCCGCTCGCTGTCGCCGGTCATCATGACAATGCGCTTAAATCCAGCCTCTTTTAACTGGCGGATGACAGACGGTGCTTCCTCACGCAGCGGATCCTCGATGCAGATAACGGCTGCAAGCTGTCCGCCGATTGCCATGTAAAGATGGGAACAATTTTCCGGAAGGTTCTCAAACTTCTCTTTTCCATCCTCCGGCAGTGTGCACTTCTCATCCTCAAATACGAAATGGTGGCTTCCAATCACGACGCGTTCTTCGCCCACATAGGTAGCGATACCGTGCGCTACGATGTAATCCACTCTCGAGTGCATCTCCTCATGTACCAGATGACGTTTTTTCGCTTCCTGTACGACCGCGTTTGCCATCGAATGCGGGAAATGTTCTTCCAGGCAGGCTGCGATACGAAGCAGTTCTTCCTTCTCCATGCCATTGAAAGATACTACATCGGATACAACCGGTTTTGCCTTGGTCAGGGTTCCGGTCTTGTCAAATACGATCGTCTCCGCCTCGGCAACAGCCTCCAGAAACTTGCCGCCCTTGACCGTAATGTGATGCTGGCTTGCCTCACGCATCGCAGACAGGACTGCAAGCGGCATTGCCAGCTTCAGTGCGCAGGAGAAATCAACCATCAGGATCGACAGTGCTTTCGTCGCGTTGCGGGTCAACAGATAGGTAAGCGCGGTACCGCCCAGACTCCACGGAACGAGTGCATCTGCCAGGTTCGACGCCTTGCCTTCAACGGATGATTTGAGCTTCTCCGAATCCTCGATCATCTGTACGATACGCTCATAACGGGTGGAACCGGCGGATTTTTCTACCTTGAAGGTAATCTCTCCCTCTTCCAGCGCGGTTCCTGCGTAAACATAGCTGCCCGGCTCTTTTCTGACCGGCTGGGATTCGCCGGTCATCGAAGCCTGGTTTACCATCGCCTCGCCGCTTACTACTACACCATCCAGTGGAATCACTGTACCCATATGGACGGTCAGCTCGTCGCCCGCGGTAACATCCGAAAGCGGTACAAAGACTTCGGTCCCGTCCACTTTTTTCCAGACCTTTTCCACGTTCAAGGACATGCTCCGCGCCAGATCCCCAACGGATTTCTTATGTGTCCACTCCTCCAGAAGCTCACCGACGCCGAGCAAGAACATAACGGAGCCAGCCGTATTGAAATCGCGGCGCAGAAGGGAAACACTGATCGCCGTCGCATCCAGCACCTCCACATGCAGCTTGCGCTTAAATACGAGGCAGTGGATACCTTTCACGATATAACGGATCGCCTGCACGGACGTGTATACCGCACGGACCGGCGCCGGGAGAAATGTCTTCGTCGCAAAGCGGGTCAGTACCTTCTGAATCAGCTTTTCTTTGTACTCCTGATTCAGGGCGCGTCCGCTGCTTTTAACTGCCATCTCCTGTTTTTCGGTAATCTGACCATCAAACGCCGCTACCTGTACGAGTACCGCCTCCCGATCCTCCTTATAATAGATAACCGCATCTGCTGTCCGCTCATACACCTTAGCCGCCGTCACGCCGTCCAGGCCAAGCAGATACTGTTCCAAAACGTCCGCTTCGCGCACGGTATGGAATTTCCGGGCAAGGCTGATACGGATTCTTCCTTTGATTTCATGCTTTATAATGAATTTCATGATTCATCTTCCTCCGGTTATAGAAGAGCTGCCGCGAGACAGCATCCCATGCTATCTTGCGGCAGCCCCCCCTGTTATTTAGATTCATGTATTCTTGGAGTTGCTATTACTGCTCTGCCTTCTCAGCCTCCGGTGCGGCCTCGGTTGCCTCAGCAGTCTCGTTGAAATCCTCATCCTCACCAAAGCTCTCATAGCCGCGAGCCTCGTTGATCTGCTTTGCCTCAGCCAGGATGTCCTCAGCGTTCTCCTGAATATTGGTAGCGGTGGTCATCACACAATCACGTGCACGAAGTCCGGCTGCTACGCAGTTTACGTAAAATTTCTTTGCATCCTCGCTGCCAAGAATCTTAACACCTGCTGTTCCGAACAAAACGCCGCCTGCAAATAAACCTAATTTTTTTAATTTGAAAATGTCCATCATGATTACTCCTCCTCTGATATTATCTAAATTATATTCACATATGATTTTTGAAAACTATTTATTCCATTTCAAATGCGAATATAGCTGCGTTTAATGACTCATTTCTGAGGTACAAGTAGATGGTAACAGCTTACCCCCATGATAGTCAAACCTAACTTTCCTTATTGAGATTTTTTATCAACTGGCATCCGAAGTTATACTTGACAGCTCATCCTCATTCCGCAGAGAATACTGGCGGCAACGGTTTAAAACGCCGATTTCTTCCAGCACTGCAATCATCCGGTACACCGTTGCCTTGCCGATCCCCGGGTCGCGCTTGGATGCCTCGTAGTAGATCTCCTTACAACTGCTCCATCTTCCCTCCAGGATCACATCCAACATGATCTTTCTTTGATCGGTCATCCGTTTCCCCCGTCTCTTCAGTTCGCTGATAATCTGCTCTCTCTGCTGCATCGTATCATCTCTCTTTCCATATCTTCTAAATTATTTTTCCGCACATCTGCCGTTTCCGTCCACAACCCGGCTTTTTATTAGCGCAGACTAACTGTTCGTTTAAAATATATAGCATACTCTGCTTGCCACTCTTTTTGCAAGTACTAAATTCCGCTTTTGCCTCTGGCTCAGCCTCATTAAGTCCTTAGATACGACTCGCACTAAGTGCTCATATTATATTGTGTTTCATCAAAAACAAAACATAATTAGCATGAACAAACTCAGGTTAGAATGCTGCAACTCAAGTTAGATGTCTCTAACCTTAATTTAAAGACTACCTCTTTTTTTCTCATCTGTCAATGAATTTTCGAAAATATATTTGATTTTCTTCTCTGATAATGGTAAGGTACTCACAGAATAATCAATTCAGACAGGAAAGGAAGGATTTTTCGATGAGCTTCAAAGAAATAAAGCCAGAAGAATTAAATTTTAACCCGTTTACCCGCATCGGTTCCGACTGGATGCTTTTAACCGCCGGCACCGAGGATAAATTCAACACCATGACTGCCAGCTGGGGCGGCGCAGGCGTATTCTGGGGCAAACCGGCTGTTACCTGCTATATCCGTCCCCAGCGCTACACCAAAGAATTTATAGACAAAGAAGAACTCTTCTCCGTCAGCTTTTTAAAAGACGGACACCGCGATGCCCTCAAACTCTGCGGCTCCGTATCCGGCCGTGACCACGACAAAATCAAGGAAGCCGGCCTGACCCCGGTCTTCATCGACGGCGTACCGGCATTTGAAGAAGCTGACACCATCCTCATCTGCCGCAAAATGTACCGCACATCCATGAATCCGGCAGATTTTATCGATAAGGACGCTGACAGCAAGTTCTATCCGGAGAAGGACTATCATGATATGTATATTGCGGAGATTGTGAAAGCGGTTGTGGCTGAATAAGCAGAGCCGTTCCATTTAAAATTTAAATCCCACAGGAAATGCCGCTGTCTGGTCTCTAGCTGTGATTGTATGTTTTCCTGACAGGCAATCACAGCCGGAAACGCTGATTTGCAGCATTTTCTGTGGGAATCCTTTGAATGATCCTTTTGGGTCTATTTGTTTATATTGTATCTTTATTTATTCCTTTATTTTGCCAATTCCAGCATCCGCGCCAGCGGACCAACCGCCCTCTGCCGCATCGCCTCATCCATATCCACTTCCTCTTCTGGATTTTCCAGCGCCCGCAGTACACTGTCCAGATGAATCTTCTTCATATTCGGGCAAAACTGACGGTGACCTACGGAGAAAAACTTCTTCTCCGGGTTCTTCTGCAGCAGTTCATAGAACACACCCATCTCGGTGCAGATCAGGAAGACTTTCTCATCCGAATTCGTCGCATAATCAATAATCTGGGAGGTACTTCCGACAAAATCTGCCAGCTCCAGCACATCGCCGGTACACTCCGGATGCGCCAGCACGACTGCCTCCGGATGCAGCTCCTTTGCTTTCTTTACATCCTCCGCATGAATGCTCTTATGTACATGGCAGAAGCCATCATTGAAAATAAAGTGCTTCTCCGGAACCTGCTTTGCCACAAAACGTCCCAGATTCTCGTCCGGAATAAAGAAAATATCCTTATTCGGCAGTTTTTTCACAATCTTGAGTGCATTCGATGAGGTAACACAGACATCCGATTCTGCCTTGATCTCCGCCATCGAGTTCACATAACAGACTACCGCTACATCCGGGTATTCTTTCCGCACTTCGCGGATCTTCTCCACCTCAACCATGTGCGCCATCGGACAGTCCGCGCTTCGGTCCGCCATGATAACCGTCTTCTCCGGGCTTAAAATCTTCGCACTCTCGCCCATAAATGACACGCCACAGAAAATGATCGTCTTCTGCGGCACCGTCGTCGCCAGCTCCGCCAGATAATACGAATCGCCCACATAATCGGCAATCTCCTGTACTTCCCCATCAACGTAATAATGTGCCAGAATCACGGCATCCTTCTCTTTTTTTAATGTCTCAATCCGCTGCTTTATCTCCTGATCCATCTCTTTTCCCTCTCCTTTATTCACCGTTCTGTTCACACTTCCGGATTTCCATCGATTGACAGAAACCATACTGTTCTTCCGACAGCCGCGGTTCATTTTCTTCTTTACTATGTATCCGACATCTTTGCCACGCCATATTTCTCTGTCCATATAGCTCCCACACGGTAAACTTCTGTGATTATACCTCTAACAGAAAAGCTGTGTCAATGAAATTTTGACACTTTTTATTACATATGTCTTGTCATATAGCGATTCACAAATATTCAAACTGAAAGTTGGCTTTGCCTGTAAAAAAAGAATGTGCCTTGGCACATTCTCAAACTGTAGACAAAGTGGTGTTTGATCGTTAGGTCAGGCACCACTTTTCTGTTGCGTTCATTTCATTCAGTAAAATTTCAACTTTAAACATAAATGACATCGATTTTCTATTTCCCATAGCCAGTATCTTAGCTAGTTTTTTTCAGATTCATGCATGCAAAAGTAAGCCCGGCTTTCATTTCCATCCGTGCCTTTCCTATGTACTGAGTATATCGAAAACCATGATGGTCTTTCGCTGTTCCAAAGATTCGTTCTATCGTTTCTTGTCGTTTTGGATAAATCTCTTTGTTTCCCAGTGTATGACGGATATCCTCTGCTTTCTCTATATATCTTTCCCATACATGCTGTGTTACCAGCTTCACATGATCTTTGCTTTCTGTGCATTTAGATTTCTGAGGACAATTACAGCAAATATATCCACGGCTTTTGTATTCACAATAGCCATCCCGATTTGTTGTGCTATAAGAAAGCACCTGATTTTCAGGGCAAAGATAGCAGTCGTAATACTCGTCATAAACGTATTCATGCTTTCTGAAATAGCCTTCTTTTGTCATCGGGCGCTTATACGGAAACAAAGGTTCAATTCCATCTAATAGCAGCCTTCTGGCAATCGCCGGTGTCCGGTATCCTGCATCTGCAATAATCATAGAAGGATCAAATGACTTTACTTTTTCATACAGTGCCTTAAACGTTCTACTGTCATGCTCATTTCCAGGATGAACGCTATATCCCAAAATCCATCCATGCTGATCACACGCGGTTTCGACTGCATACGCGAAAACATGTTTATGTTCCCCTTTTCGAAACCAGCCACTTTCTGGATCAGTGATACTGCTTTTTTGTGTTTTGACATCGGACGGAATTTCTTGAAGTCTCTGAGTCTTCTGAACTGGTTTCTCCAGATGTTGGCGGCTGATGCTTATCTTTTTCTTTCAATGGCTTTTTCCCATGAGCCAGACGATCCTGCTCAATTTCCTTTTTTAACTCATCTTCATACCAAAGGGCTTGTTCATGAGCAATCCTTTTTCTCATTTTTTTACTATTAGCACAAGCTTTTACATGCGTTGAATCAACAAATATCTGGCTGGTGTCTACAAGCTTGTACTTCATACATTCTTCGAGAATTCTGGAAAAGATTTGTTCAAAAAGATCCGTATCTTTAAAACGGCGTGTATAGTTTTTTCCAAATGTAGAGAAATGTGGAACCGAATCCATCATATCCAGGCCAAGAAACCAGCGGTAGGCAACATTTACCTCAATCTCTTTCATTGCTTGCCGCATGCTTTTTATTCCATAGAGGTACTGAATAAACGGAATTTTTATGAGCATAACAGGGTCCATACTCGGCCGGCCATTATCAGGGCAGTATTTTTCTTCCACTAAGTCATAAATAAAGTTCCAATCAATGGCTTTATCGATTACCCGTAGCATGTGATTCTGGGGTACCATGTCATCCATGCAGAACATAAGCATCTGTTCTCTTTTTTTATCCGCATTTTTCGTCATCATAAAAAACACCGCCCTTTCTGATATCATTATATCAGAAAAGCGGTTCTAACAATAGCAAAACCCCGCAAAAGCGGGGCTTTGTCTACAGTCTGAAGCGTCCTCTGCTTTTATACAGGGACGCTTTTCTATTACCAGTCATCTATTTTT
>ERZ838516.112-NODE-112-length-122197-cov-19.326538_pt1 | contig 122197 bp, 85 predicted proteins | sample MGYA00519910_ERZ838516 | MGnify/ENA primary metagenome ERZ838516 (study PRJEB31850, sample SAMEA3708837) | human gut metagenome | biome: human gut; feature: human-associated habitat; material: faeces | place: China | collected 2014 ... | reverse complement strand
CTGCGCCACCGCCACTCGCACGGCCTGCGGACGCCGCTGCAAGAAACAAGGCTACGGCCAGAACCTTAATGTAAACTCTAATCATCGCATTTTATTTTCGGTTCAATGAACAAGCAGCTGTTGTAATCTGGCTGACAGCCAACATTTACTCACAACAATGGATAATCTTTATTCGGCACATTGATTGGCTTGCATACGCTTCTCAACGGGTCGTCACACATGAACACGTAATACCAGCGTCCGTCATACTCGAAGTTAGCCGTGAACGTGTATCGGAACGGAGGGTTATGCAACAGGCGGAACTTAGGGGCTCGCACTTTGACATAAACGGTTTCCTCACTGCCGTCAGACTTCTCAACATTTATATATGTGTCATAGTCCCTTACCTCGCAAGTTGGCTTGGACGAAGGAAAAGGGTGGCAGTTGCCTGCATACACCTTGAGCCAAAGGGTCTCCGTGTCGCTCAGCTTATACCCCTCTGCACCAAAGACCAGCCCAACAAACGGCTCCTCCGTATATGCTGCGCCAAGCATACCGTTGGCCACGGAGTTCCATCGGCAACGACGGGATTTTATCTCCGCCAGCTCCACAGAGTCTGTCACGCGGCGTGTCGTCCTGAATCTGCCGTCGATGTCTTTCTCCATCGCATACGTAGCTGACTTGAATGGCTTTGCCCTCATCAAATCCGAATGCACCTCTGAGCGCAACATCTTTGTTTTCTTCCACTCTTTCTTTGATACAAGAAGAACATCGGGGTTAATTTTATACATAGCATCCTTATATTCACGCCACGCCACACGGTTTTTCTTGTGTTTTCTCAACTCCTCCGTCTTCCAATAACGCGCAATCACGTTTTCAAGCGTATCACGCCCAGGCCTGAAAAATACGGTCAACCCGCCGGTAGGCTCCATCGTCAAGGTGTAAACCGTCAAGGTGTCCTTATACTTTAGCAACCGGCGCTTTTCGTTTTCAAAGTCTTCACGCCTCAAGCCAAAGGCCTTGTATCGGTTTGGCGCTACAAACATCTTCACATTATTTGCCTTGCTAATGCTGTCAACAGCCGAACAGAATTCCGACAGCGGCACCACGTTCCTTTGAGTAGAACAAGAACACAACACCGCAACAAAAGCCACGCTGACAGGCAACAATTCTAAACACTTCACAATTCTCATGCTCATCTACCTTTCTTTTCACGCCAAGACTTCACCCTTGGATCCGAATACTTCAATTCGCGAGCAGACATCGAAGCATGGGCATCACCATGAGTACCTTCTACGGAAACTTCATAATAGTGATAAGATGTTCCAACTTTAACTTCTATCACATAAGTTCCACCCAAACCGGCTTTGCCTATATTGCCACTTGCAGGATTTTTGTTGTCATATATTATCGTTCCATTGGAAGAATCTGACCAATGTCCATTGTTTCCGTTTTTATCAGTCTCCCAACATGACACTTTAAACTCTGCATCAAAGTAGTCTTTTTCTGTCTTGCCATATCTATAATCAAAGCTACCTTCCACGACGAATCTCTCGTCTTGGCTATCACGGCCATCAAAACTTCCCGTCTCATACGCCGGGCTCAAGAAAGCATTTGCACTTCTTGTCAACGACCTTCTCTTTGAAACCTTCCCCTTTATTGTATACTTGCCTTTGCCGTCATTTTCCAGCACATACGTACCGGGCAAATAAGCGAGCAACCTCATGTCACGCTCTATTTCTTTGTCTGTGATGTTGAGGTTATACCTAAGCAAATTGTCATCCACTTGATAATCGTCAAAGCCATACTCAGCAGCTATCTTCAGTATGCGCATCTTTACTTCCTGCAACTTTGCATCTGTTGTCTCTTCTGCAAGATACTCCTCATCATTAGTACAGCTTGTAAAAAACGCTGTGCCAATCATCATTGCGAAAACCACAAAACAATTAATTCTTTTCATTTCTTTTGATTTTAATGTTATTAATATTTGTTATTCACATTATCTCGATACCACCCCACTTCTCCATTCACCACAGAGCAGACGCTCTACTCAGTGCCTGCAGTCAAGTCATGGAGTATATAAAGTGCGCCCGAAGGCTCTCTCGTGATTTATTTTGCTTTTCCTATCTGCCAACAACGTGTCTTTTCTTTATCCTCACTGCCTATAAGTCCGTAACTCTTACCAGCATAATCAAATGTTGCCGAGAACTCATAATCAAATGGCGGATTGGACAACACCATGAAATTGGATTCAGCCAAAGAAACAATAACAGTGTCATGCGAATTGTCTTTCTGCCATTTATCAACATAAGCAGCTGTCACTTCCCACCGAACACTGTCTGGATTTTCACAGCCGGAGTATTTTAATTTCACCATCAATTCCTCATTCTCATATTTGCAGCCTGGAATCAAGCATTCAAAATAAGTATTGCCGCAACTTACCAACTCGCTAGAACTATCCCAACCCACACTGAGCAAAGAATCGACCCTCGCCAACTCCAAAGAATCTGTCACTCTGCGCTGGATTCCATTATCAATTACATACGTTCCTTTAACAGCATCATATATTTCTTCTTTACGTTCGGATACCTTAGCAAGCAACGCATAAACATCTGCACGGGTCATCGGATGCTTTTCATACGAGGCCCAATTCACACGTATCCCAACTTCACCTGATTTATTTATACTATCCAATATTGAACGCAAATCCGACTCAGACAGGTAATCAGCCCTGTGATAGGAAAAACAAGAACCGAAAAGCAAGACAATTAAACCAAGAATTATTAATGATATATACCAACTCTTCATGTTGAAATATTTTAAAATGTTCACACAATCATGGATGCAATGCTATGATAGCCATAATTTGTAAATCAACTAAAACACATAATCATCTCCATTTCAAACTCGTTCCATTCTTGCCGCCAGTTCCTGAAACCTTAAAAGTTGTCGTAATTGGCACGCCACCGACAATTTCTGTATACGTGACGGTTCCGTCAAGTTTAAAGCTACGCCCATCAAGGGATTTTGTCACCTTGACATGAGATGAAAAACTACCATTGCTTCCTCCAACACGGGATATGTCCGGCTCAAACGTTACATCGCCTATCTTACCTGTTGATGTATCAACCTCCCAAGAAATCGTTCCGCTGCAGCCATAATCATTACCATTCTTATTTTTATATTTTGTATCAAATGAATTTGATTCATATCCTGAACCAATACTTCTTGTTCGAGTAGCAGCTTTCCCCAGTTGCTTCATTACTATGTCACGGCCCCCGGAAATCTTCGTAAAACCATACGCCCCTCTTATGCTTGCAATTCCATTAAACAGTCGTTCTACCTCTGCAAAATCCACATCATTTGGTCTTTGACGCACAGCATCTTCATCAAAAGACACATCCAAGCCATACTCAATTGCAAGCTCCTTAATCTTGTAAACCGCCTCGTCTGCGACACCAACTTCGGAATTGGCATATTCAGATTCATCATTAGTACAACTCGTTATAAGAGTTGCGCAACCAAACATAATGGCAAAAGCCACCATAACACTTAATTTCTTCATAATATATATGTTAATAAGTTATTTTCTAAATTGACCATTATCTCAATACCACGTCACTTCTCCATTCTCCACAGAGAACACGCGCTCCTCAGTGCCTGCGGTCAGGTCATGGAGTATATAAAGCGCGCCCGAAGGCACTCCTTTGAAAACAAGCTGGCAGCCTTCTGCCCGCAATGTATCAAAGATACGTTCCTTTCCACCGACATAGTAACAGAGCTGGTATGTGTGCCCAGGTTCAATATGGTTACCGTCATTGCGTGGCATGAAGCGCACGGCCTTAAGCTCCGAAGGCTTGCCCATGTCTATGCCTATCCATGCCTTTCGGTAATGAGTGCTGCGGAAGTAGCTCACGGCATCACCGTCGAATGCCTCGCAAATCTTCTTTCCGTCATAGCGCATGTCGTCACACAAGGTGTCGGCAGCGGCCACCGGGCGGCCATCTTTGCCGATGAAGGCCAATTCTGCCACATCGCAATGTGAACCTGATGGTGCCACCAGCCTCCAATAACGGTGACGGCCTGCCTTGCTGACATCAATGCCGTTCCACCATGTTGATGGCACACCTTTTATATCGGCTATGCGAACGGCATCCTTATTCCACGCGGTGTCGCATGCTTCTATATATCCGCCTTGCAGCGAACGTGCAAAATCGTAAATACGGCCGAACACAGGATACTTGCGAGCAAGCGTCAGCGTAACGGTATGCACACTGTCTGGCTCGAACGTCTCTATACTTCCGTCTGCCTTCACCGCAAACGGGCTGCCGCAAGGTATGCTCCCTGCGCGCCCCCAATATACAGGCATATAGGCAACGCCGCGCCCCAACGAGCCAAACGACACGCGGCGCAACGAATCGACAACAGAATGGCACACCGGCACCCACTCTGCATTGTCGAACACGGCTAGGTATGCCAGGCGGCGTTTCAATATCGTTTCCGGCAAAGTGAGGCTTACGCTGCCGCCACTGAAATACTCGTCTGAAACGTCAGCCATGAACGGACTGGAAAGCGTAGGCGGCAAAAGTTCGCCAAACTCTTCATTGAGTGCGGCGGCACTTCCCGGTTGATAGGCAAACGTGCGGCGATACACCTTGGCCAGCCTGTCGGCCGACCGCTGCGATTCGCCGGGCATGACGTCACCGCCCAAAAACGGCACAACCTTTCCGCGCTCTGACAGCAAGGCGTTCCACCAATGGCGATGCGCCTTGTTTGCCCATTGAGGGGTAAAGTCGAGGGCCACAGGTATGCCGCAGGCCCGCATGACATATACAGACAGGCGGGCATAGTTGCTGCACTCACCCATACCCATAGCCATCATGACAGAAACCGGCAAGTCTACGTCGGCATGTGGCAAAGCCTTGTCATCCATGCGATAACCGGATTCCACAAGCCCCGACGCCACTGCACGCGCCGCCCAATATGCCGACCCGGCACGCTCATCGCAACTGTCGAGAGCATCGGCGTATGGACGGTAAATGGCACTGAGACTGCCACGCCAACGCTCAGGCATCTCATCGGCCACACGATAAGGCAACAGCCACTCGCAAAACTCGGAAAACGACAGATGGCGAGCCCACCGGCCATGCCGCCAGTCGGTGTACGCCGAGTCGATGTTGGCTATCAGCGATTCTGCCGTAACGCTTCTGGCATCCTCCTCCTCTTGTTTTCCGGCACCGATATCGCCAAACTCGGCATAAAGTTCCCTAAACAGGGCTATGCGCTTGCGGTAGTCGCGTTCACGGCCCAAATGATATGCACGCGAATAATATTGACGAAGGAGCTGGCTATCATAATAGCTGTGACGACGCATATTGTCGACTAAATATCTGGCCGCTTTCAGACGCAACGAATCACCGGCCTTGACATAGTGGGCCACTACCTCATCACCCACATCGCCTGCCGGGGCGCTGCCGCCACGCGCCCCCATGGCGCACAGCGGCAACGCAAGCAGAAGTGACAATATCAATTTATGCATGTTCATGGTAAAGACATATCACTCGTTAACGGGCAGCTCTGCCACGGCCCGTACCTGTCCGCCCACCTTAACCCTCACACTGTAATCAGCTCCGGGCGCAGCATTATGAATCATATAGGTGACGGTTGCCTTGCCTGCCACGTTATCAACATCTGAATAAACCACGCGGCCCGACTCCATAATGTCCACCTGAGATTTATCAGCACTGCCATTATAGAATACCGTAAACTTACCTTCACCGGTCTTTATGTCAACCGGAGGCACTACACCTACATTCACGTTGCGGGTATCGTTATCACCTCCCCACTTGGTCACTTCAAGATCAGCGGAAGCAAGCATTGCCAGCCATGGCAAGAGCGCGACGCCCAATGACAAAATTCTTGTTTTAGTAATCATAAATTTATAGTTTTTTTGGTTTCAATTGTCGATGCAAAGTTAAGGCGTTTTTCTGACTTTTGCAACAGGCAGAAATTTTGGTGTGACATAAAAAAAGTGCACCTGCAGCCAAAAAATCCCGTAATTACAAGGGTTTTGAGAGATTGGCGCATGGCATAAAAGCCCAAAAACAGGCTAAAATGTCACAAAAAAACTTTTCATACCCATCAATAATATCAACAATAAGTGGCCTTTGATAATCGATTGCAAACGGATTGTGCGCAGTAACGGCCACGTTTTTCAAAGCGCGAATAGAGAGTGCTGCGGGCCACACCACCAACGAGGATTTGGAAAACAACCCGGAAAAACGTGCAAGATGATTGAACCCCAATCATCCATCAGGCCGCCAGTGATACGTCACAGTATCCTATCTTGGCTTTCCAAGTGCCTTAATGCTTTTGTCGGCATCTTGCCAGCCGCTTTGTCTCGTCGTAGCCCGCTACGCCTTCGCCAACGTTGGCAGCCTATCTGCCTGGCAACGGCATCAAACCACTTTGTTCTCTGATGGCCGATTTGGGTTGAAAAAACAAGGCCGGTGACTGAAAGACGGCTACGCAAAAGCCCGAGGCAAACCACTTAGGGCCAAGCCCTCGTCACCGTGCCGGCATCGTCGGCAGCAACCATGTGTGGCCCCTGCAACGCAAGATGCGGCACTCCTCCTGTAAGCGACTACGGGAAAATCAAGATGTTACTCTATTTTTATTGCATGAAAAGACGCTTATTACACAAAAATAAGTTAACTTTGCACAACTTAAAACATAAAATACATAAAACAATGAGATTCGGCAGAACAATATTACTAACCACATTCATATCCATATTGGCCATAATGGCAGGATGCACGCAAGGAACATCCGAGGCGCGCTTGGCACAAATAGACTCTCTCTTGGAGAGAAAGCTCTACGACTCAGCCCGTGCGGAATTGAGCCGAATAGCCCCAAGCGACCTGAAATCAGAAGAAGACATTGCCCATTACAACCTGCAGAAAACAAACCTCTGCTTCCGAAATGGCGAAGTGTTGCCCAATGACTCGATGATAGACATAAGCATAAAGCACTACAGGCAAAATGGCGACAAGCAAAAGCTTGCCCTTTCATTATATATAAAAGGAAGACTTCAGCATAAAAGAAACGAAACAAAAAATGCCTTAAGAAACCTGCTCGAGGCCGCAGGCATAGCCAAAGAGACCGACGACGACGCCCTAAAAGCCAAGATATATGCAAACCTTGCTTACTTCAACAAGAGACTTGGAGAAAACAGATATGCCCTGCAGCATATAAAACAAGCGCTAATATATGCTGAAGAAATCAAGTATGACAAAGACATTATCATACCCGACATCTACATGCAAGCATCAGACATATACGGCAACCTGAAAGACACGGCCAATGCAATAGCGTACATTGAGAAATGCATACCTTACATCGAACACACCGACTCTTTTGGCAAGGCAAACATTTACAGCGGGCTGGCCAATATATATAATGTGAAAGGCGACTTCGAAAAGGCAAAGAAGTATGGCGACATGTCGATAAACCTTAGGCCGAAACACGACACCTACTACATACTCTCAAAAACTTACAAGAATAAGGGCGACATGGCCACAGCCGACACGATGATAAAGCAAGCCATAAAGACGGCCACGCCAAACTATAAGATGATGATGATGGCAGAAATAAGGAAAGAGAAACAGGGCCAAGGCCGATACAAAGATGCTGCCGCGTTGGGCGACAGCATGATGAGCCTGAACAACTCTATAACGAGAAGAAACCAGGCTGACAGCATCATCGAGATACAGGCCACATTCGACATTGCGCAAAAAGACAGGCAACAAATTGCCAAGCTGAAGCATGGCATAATCTGCATAGCCATTGTGGCCATTGCATTGATTGCCATATCAATAATGAAACAGTACACCCAAAATGCCTTGTTTAAGAGAAAGATAAGGAAGGCCAAACATGAACTGCAGGCCATAATCGACAATTACAGCGAATTCAAAAATATATTGTACAACACATTGAACGCGGCCGCCGAGAGTAACAAGGGCAACGCCGAAGATGGCCCAAAGGCCGGGCAGCCGGAGGAACGCCCGCAGGAAACAATGGCGCAAGCCCCCAACCGGGCCGAAGGCATAGCCCCCGAAGCCCGGCAATGCCTGGCAGAAATGTACGAAATGACAGACTACGTCATAATAAACAACAACTGCATAGCCAAATGGAGCAACGACAAGACGGCTCGCTTCATAGGCTACTGCTGCTGCGCAATACCGGGGCTTAACGACAAGATGGAGAACGACTATACCAACCTGACAAAGCAAAACAAGCTAATGCTTATATTCATTTACCTAAACAAAGAGAAGGAAGACATCTGCAAAATAATGGGGCTGAGCGAAAGCGCATTCAGGCAGGCCCAGAACAGGCTGAAGAAGAAAGCGAAAACGGCTGCGGCAGCGTAAGCCCCACCCACCCCGGCCATGGCTTGCTGCCAACCGAAAGCCGGCAATGCGGTGACGGGTGGCCACACCGGCATGGCACGCCGCACGCCAAAAGAGGCAAGGCCGCAAACTGCCACAGCCACCGACAGTGGCACACCAATGCCCGGCGCCCCGACAAGGCAGGCAACGACAAAGGCCGAACCGGCTTGCCAAACGGCCCTGAACGCCATGCAATACGGGCCGTTTTACGACGTGAAACGGGCCATATTGCGAGGCAGGCAGAAAAGCCCTGGCAGACAGCGACTTGGCAACCTGATGCCACCCGGGGCCAAGACGGCAAGGCAAACGGGCGACACATCATTGTGATGGCGCGCAACAAGGGTTAAATTACGTGAAAACAAGAAATCCGGAAGTTACGTCCTATCCTTATTTTTATTATTTTTGCAGCCTGAAAAATGGAATGACCGGCAAATGAGTGCTTATAAAATCATTTACAGAAACAAGATTCACAGTTTCCACTTCTGGGGCGTCGCCGCTCTGATTTAGCGACGCCGCACGGTCTTTCCAAACCATATCCACACCGTAAACATTAAGTAGGTGTTCAAAATTAATTGCCATCAAATTGTGCGCTATTTCGGAGATGCATGCCAAAGTCCGAAGAGAGAGCGTAGCGGGCTACGCGACCGATGAGACTTGGGTATGCGGCCCGAAAGAGCACACAAGATGGTGGCAAAGACATGGAAGACACCTGCTAGGTCAATTATCTCGGTTAATTTTGAACAGATACTTAACCAACATCTTTATTTATGAGCAAAACAAAAGGGCTCATAGTGCTGCTATGCTCTGCGGCACTGTGCAGCCATGACCTTCATGCCCAGCCGCGCACGATGGGCATCGACGAACTGTTGAGCCTGGCCGATGCCAACAGCCAAAGCATCAGGGCCTATACCACCGGAACGGAAGCGGCCGGCGAGGCCCTCAAAGCGGCCAAGGCAAACCGACTGCCCGACATCAGCGCATCGGCATCGGCCAGCTACCTGGGCAACGGCAGGCTGTGGGACAGAGACTTCGGCAACGCGCTGACCATTGGCATGCCTCACTTCGGCAACAACTTCGCCATAGAGGCCCGCCAGACCATATATGCCGGAGGGGCCATCGACGGCAGCATACGCCTGGCAGAGCTGGGCCGGAGGCAGGCCGAACTGGAGCGGGAGAAGAACCGGCAGGACACGCGCTTCGAACTGCTGGGATGCTACCTCGACCTGTACAAGCTGAACAACCGGGCCCGGGTGCTGGAAAACAACATTGAACTGGCCCAACGGGTGATTGCCGACATGAGGGCGAGGCGCGAGCAGGGCACGGCCCTGAAAAACGACATCACGCGCTACGAACTGCAGGTGGAGTGCCTAAGGCTGCAACTGACCAAGGTGACCGACGCCGCAACCATAGCAAACCACAAGCTGACCACCACGCTGCACCTGCCCGTGAGCACGCTGATTGTGCCGGACACGGCCCTGGCAGGGGCTGAAGTGGCGGCAGAGGGCGAAGCCTACTGGCAGGCCATGGCCGACATGGGCAACATCGACATCAAACAGGCCGCCAACGACATAGAGGCCAACAGGCAGAAAGCCCGGCTCGAGAGGGCCGGGCGGCTGCCAAAGGTGGCCATGGTGGCTGCCGACCATCTGGACGGGCCCATAACAATCGAGGTGCCCGCGCTCGACAACAACTTCAACTACTGGTTTGTGGGGCTGAGCGTCAGCTATGACATTTCGTCGCTGTTCAAAAACACGGGCAGGCTGAAGCAGGCCCGGCTCAAGGTGAGGCAGGCGGCCGAAATGCACAGCCTGGCCCGCGAACGGGTGGAAAACGCCGTGCAGGCGGGATACACCAACTTCATGACGGCATTCAAGGAGGTGGACACCCATGAGAAGAATGTGCAACTGGCCGACGAAAACTACCATGTGACTAACAACAGATACCGCAACGGCCTGGCCTTGCTCACCGACTTGCTCGATACGGCCAACGCTAAGCTGGGCGCCGACCTGGCACTGGCTGACGCCCGCATCAACGTGATTTTCAACTATTACCGCATGAGGTATCTTACGCATACGCTGTGAGCCGAGGGAGGGATGGATTGGGAGGTAGAGGGAGTTATGAGAAGGCAGAAGGAGTTAGAGGACATTTGACACGGACGGATGCCCGGGAGGTAGAGGGAGGTATGAGAAGGCAAGGGGGAGTTAGAGGACATTTGACACGGACGGATGCCCGGGAGGCAGAGGAGCTGGAAGAGCTGGCAGACAACTGCCTTGGCCGGATGCCTTGGGAAGACTGTAGAGACGGAAAGCATGTACTGAGCAATAACAAACATTAAACAACAATACAAATTGCATGACTATGATTTCAAGAAATACTAAAAAGAGAATATACAACACTGTGGTGATAGCACTCATTGTGGCAGGACTGGCGTATGTCTGCTCCCGGTTTGTGCACCCGGGAGTGGAATACACCGACAACGCGCAGGTGGGACGGCACATCACACCGGTGAACTCGAGGGTGCAGGGCTTTGTCAAGAAGGTTTGCTTCGAGGAGTACCAAACTGTGCACAAGGGCGACACGCTGGTGATAATAGAAGACGCTGAGTTCCGCCTACGGCTGGCGCAGGCCGAGGCCGACCTGGCCAACGCCACCTCGGGCAGAAGGGCCACGACAACGGGCATTGCCACAACACGGAACAACCTGTGGGTGAGCGACGCCGGAATAGACGAGGCCAAGGTGCAAATGGACAACGCCGAGCGCGAATGGAAGCGGTACAGGCTGCTGCTGGCACACGACGCTGTGACGCAGCAGCAACATGACAATGTGAAGACGGCATACGAGTCGGCCAAGGCCCGCTACGAGGGGCTGACGAGGGCTAGGCACTCTACGGCCCTGGCCAAAGACGAACAGGGTCACAGGCTGGAACAGAACGAGGCGGCGGTGAAGGTGGCCGAGGCTGCCGTCGACCTGGCACGGCTCAACCTTTCGTACACGGTGATAGTGGCCAGCTGCGACGGAACGACCGGACGCAAGGGCATACACGAGGGCCAGCTGGTGCAACCGGGACAGACGATGGTTGAGATTGTGGACGATTCCGACCTGTGGGTGACGGCCAACTACCGCGAGACGCAACTCAACAACATCAGCGTGGGCGACGAGGCGGTGCTGACGGCCGACGCCGTGCCGGGCGTGACATACACAGGAAAGGTGGTGGCCATATCCGGCGCCACCGGCGCCGCCTACTCGCTCATACCGCAAGACAACGCCACGGGCAACTTTGTAAAGGTGGAGCAGCGCGTGCCGGTAAGGATAACCCTTGCGGGCAACGACGCCGACAAGCTGAAGCGGTTGCGCGCCGGCCTCAACGTGGAATGTAAAGTGAAGCACTGACATGGGAGCACCGGTAACCAACGGGCCGTTCGCCATGCCCATGATGCGCCGCGCTGTGCCGCGCAGGCTGCAACCGTGGCTTTACGTATTCATGGCCGTGACGTTCCAGCTGTCGGGCGGACTGTACCTCGGCACCATGGCCGAGATGATGGGCGAGACGGCCATGATGCGCGAAGACTTGCTCATGTGCCTCTACGCCAACCTGGCGGGAATGGCCGTCTACTTCCCTATTCTGTTCAGGATGAAGTTCAGGTTTACCAACAAGACGCTGCTCGCAGCGGCCGCCACGGGCGTGATGGCCTGCAACCTGGCCGCCCCGCACATATCGTTTCTGCCGCTGCTGTGGGCAGTGTGCTTCGTCGAGGGCGTGTGCAAGATACAGGGAACGTTTGAGTGCATGTCGACCATACAGCTGTGGATGACGCCCAACCGCGACTTCACTGTGTTTTTCCCCATGCTGCATATCGTGATATTGGGCAGCATGCAGGTGGCCGACATAGCCGCAACCACGCTGATGCACCACTACCACTGGACGGCGATGCACTGGCTGGTGGCAGGACTGATGATGGCCGACCTGCTCATAATAACGCTGTGCACCCGCCACTTCCGCATAGTGAAGAAGTTTCCGCTGGTAGGCATCGACTGGCTGGGGGCTCTGCTCTGGGCCCTGTTGCTGCTCGAAGTGGCCTACATGCTGGCCTACGGCGACTACCACGACTGGTGGGCCAGCCATGTGATGATGGCGGTGGCGGCCGCGGCGGCTGTGACCCTGGCGGCATGCGTGGGCCGTATGCTCCACATTCGCCACCCGTACATAGAGCCGCAGATGTGGACTTACAGGCACTTGGCGGCCATACTGCTGCTCATCACAGTGGTAGAGATGCTACTGGCGGCAGAGCGCTCGCTCGAGGAAGTGTTCTATGAGGGCGTCATGCACTACGACGCCACGGTGAGCATGAGGCTCGACTGGCCTGCGCTGGGCGGCATAGTGGCAGGCTGCCTCTTCGCCTTCCGGTGGATGCACGTATGGCGGCTGGGCTACCTCAGGCTGCTGGCGGTAGGCATAGCCGTGCTGGCCTGCTACCTGGCGGGGTTCTATTTCACCCTGTCTGCCGACATCCACATATCACAGCTCTACCTGCCCGTGGCCTGCCGCGGATTTGCCTACGCCGTGCTCAGTGCCACATTCATGGTTTGCCTGGAGGAAACCATGACGTTCCGCCACTTCTTCCAGGCTCTGAGCGTGTTCAACATGCTGCACATGGTTGTTGGCGGCGTGACGGGGTCGGCCATTTACACCGAGGCCCTGCAGTATCTAACGGCCGACAACACGGCCCGCTACGGGGCGGCGATAGACCGCGTGGCGATGCCCGGAGGCACTGGTGCCGTGGCCCGGATGATGGCGGAGTTTGTGCCACGCACGCTGGAGGTGGGCCTGAAACAGATTTACGGCTGGTGCACCTACGCTTGCCTGGCGCTGCTGTTGCTCTTCATGCTATACGACGCGCCAATGCGCCGTGAGCTGAAAAAGATGCCGAGCTGTAGGCGGCTGCGCCGTGAGGAAGCCGCCGAGGTGGCCGGAGGTCACGGCGGCAACGCCCCCGACGGCCACGCGGAAAGCAGGCCGCAAGCTAAGCCCATGGCCGGGGAATGAACGGGCGGGCGCAGGGCCGCAGGCAAAATACCGACGGGATGGGGCAAGAAAAAGTAATGCGTCTACACAGATAACCACAGAAAAAGGTTAACTTTGCATTGTCTTTGAATAATATTGGCGGCACCCGGGTAACTGGCGGGCAAGCCCGCAGTGGGCCCGTTTGCATTATCTCTGAACAAAATACTTTATGAACGAAAACGACAAGGAGCAAACACTATGAACGAAACTGTGACGAAAGACACATCAAAGGTGTTCTTCACCGACTTCCGCTGCCGCCCCGACGAAGGGCCGGCCGACAAGCTGAAAAGGCTAATCAAGGCCGCCGGCATTGGCAACATCGACATGGACGGCAAGTTTGTGGCAATAAAGATGCACTTCGGCGAGCTGGGCAACATGAGCTTCCTCAGGCCGAACTACGCCAGGGCGGTGGTCGACGTGGTGAAGGGCCTGGGCGGGAAACCGTTTCTCACCGACTGCAACACGCTGTATCCCGGCAGCCGCAAGAATGCCATCGAGCACCTGTACTGTGCGTGGGAGAACGGATTTACACCGCTCACCGTGGGCTGTCCGGTGATAATTGGCGACGGACTGAAAGGCACCGACGACGTGGACGTGACTGTCAATGGCGGCGAATATGTCAAGGCGGCCAAGATTGGGCGCGCGGTGATGGATGCCGATGTGTTCATATCGCTGACCCACTTCAAGGGCCACGAGATGACGGGCTTCGGCGGAACCATCAAGAACATTGGCATGGGATGCGGCTCGCGGGCAGGAAAGAAGGAGCAACACTGCAACGGAAAGCCGCAGATTGACCCCGGAAAATGCAGGGGATGCAAGCGATGCATGGCGGAATGCGCCAACGACGGACTGCACTTTGACGGGCAGACGCGCAAGATGAGCGTGGTGACAGACAACTGCGTGGGCTGCGGAAGGTGTGTGGGGGCATGCAACTTCGACGCCATATCGTTTTCCAACGACGCTGCCGTGAAGGAGCTCAACTGCCGTATGGCTGAATACACCAAGGCGGTGGTGGACGGAAGGCCAAACTTCCACATATCTATTGTGTGCGACGTATCGCCAACGTGCGACTGCCATGCCGGCAACGACGCGCCCATACTGCCCGACGTGGGCATGTTTGCATCATTCGACCCCCTGGCCCTCGACCAGGCCTGCGCCGACGCTTGCCTCAGGCAGACGCCACTGCCCAACACTCAACTGACCGAAGCCATGGCGTCACCACACTTCCACGACCATCACGACCACTTCGACAACGCCAACCCCAACACTGAATACAAGACGTGCCTGGCGCATGCCGAGAAGATTGGACTGGGAAACAGGAAGTATGAAATAATCAAGGGGTAATAACTAAGAGTCAAAAACGGCTCAGCCGATAAATCCAGGGTTTATCGGGTGTCCCTTTAAAATTAAGGGGTAAGAATAAGTAGCTGTTCAAAATTAACCGATACAATAGACCTTGAAGGTGTCCTCTATATCTTTACCACCATCTTGTGTGCTCTTTCGGGCCGCATGCCAAAGTCTCATCGGTCGCGTAGCCCGCTACGCTCTCTCTTCGGACTTTGGCATGCATCTCCTACATAGCGCACAATTTGATGGCAATTAATTTTGAACACCTACTTAAAAAAATAAGAGTCAAGAGTTAATAGAAATAGTTTTGTAGTCTGCATTGCAGCATTCGTTAAGCTATCTCTTTTAACTCTTGACTCTTATTTTTTAATTCTTAATTCGTCTCTCTTTCGCTGTTAATTCTCTATTTTTCAATTCTTAACCCTTAATTCTTCACGCTTCTCCCTTGCCCACGTTGAAGGGTGCAATGGTGCGTGGGCCGGCCTCCTGCTGTGAAGGTATCTTTATCTGTCCGAACTCGCGCTCGTAGCGAACGATGTTCTCCTGCAGGGCCATGAGCAGACGCTTGGCGTGCTCGGGGGCCAGGATGACGCGGCTCTTCACCTGCGCCTTGGGCACACCGGGAAGGATGCGCGCAAAGTCGAGCACGAAGTCGCTGCTTGAGTGGGTAATTATGGCAAAGTTGGCATATTCGCCCTGTGCCTTGTCTTGCGGCAGTTCAATCTGCAACTGCCCTTGCTGCTTGTTTTCGTTTTCGTTCATTGTTGTTCTGTTATTGTTTAAAGTTAAGTGTGTCAGTCTGTCGCATAAAGCAAGGCTATGCGGCTGGCATATAGAAAAAGCCTCCATAAAGCAAGCCCACCTTGCGTATGCATTGCAAAGGTAGCGATTTTTATCCATAAAGCCAAAGGCCAGCGGGTGTTTTTTTACACCATCCTACGCCGGGCACGACCAGCCATGCCTGGCTGGCCCTTGCCCCCCGACATCACGCAGGCCCTTGCTCGGGGGCACGGCAGCCGACAACGCACAGCCCCGTCATTCACCTACAACCATGGTCCCCGCAGGCGTGATGCCCTCGGCAGACACCGCAAGGCGCCTGCTGAAGCCATTGTTGTGGAAATGAAGCGTGGCCCGTCTGTCGCGGCCCACAACCACATTCGGGTTCCAGTATACAGTGCGGCGGCAGTCGGTATGCTCCGGCAGCGGCGCATGGCTGTAGTCCGGGCAGTAGAACTCTACGGGGCGGTTGAACCCCGCGAAGTTGATGCGGTAACCCATAAACTCGGGCAGCGAACTGCCGTCGGCATAACGCCCGTCGGTGATGAAGTCGAAAATGGAGGTTACCGGGTGGTCGTTCTCTTTGGGCATTGATGAGCCATGCTCCGGCAAACGTATGCGCCTGTAGGCCGACACGCGCTCTCCGAACCGGCCGGGGCTGTAGGCCAGGCGCCTGTTGTCGTTGTCGGCATAGATGCGCAGCAGCCTGAAATTCTCGTCATGAGGAAAGAACCGGTATCCCTCGGGCAGGTTGCCGGCAGAGCCAACGACCGCCCTGTAGCCCCTGTCGGGAGAGAGTCCGTTGACAAAAGCCCTGTGAGTGCCGTCAAGGCCGAAGATGTAGAGCAGCTCGTAGAGGCCGCTATAGAAAGGCGCGCTGAAGCTGTTGCTGTTGACCGACCTGCACTCGAGCCCGCCGAGGCCCCGGTACTGGTTCCAGCGAAATGTCTGTATGTCGCCGAAGATGCCCGACAGCCACGCCATAAGGCCGTCGATGTCGGCCACGCACACCGGGCGCGCATCAAGGAAGTTTGTCCACCGGCGCCTTCTCACCTTGTCGATGCCAGCCATGACATAGCTCCCGCTCAGGCTGTCGTAAGCCACATACTTGCCGGGACGGCCGGTTGTGGCCATGAACGCCCGGCCGAATATGTTCTCGTCCCACGGGTCGGCCAGTGCCGCCGTCTCGTAATAGCCGTAGTCCTTGGGCAGCGGCGACCATTGATTAAGCGGCTCTACATGCCTGCCCAACAGGTGGCCCGGACGCCTGTTGCGCCGCTTCGGGTAATTATGACCGGCTATGTCGCCCTTGTCTCCACCTGCGCTGTCTCGGTTGAGAGCCAACGACAGTCGGCCACTGCCGAAGAAAGGAGGGAACGACAGGGTAAACACGCCGTCGCTGCCCACACGGCACTCACCGCTGAAAATGCTGTCGGGCGAGAGCACCATCTCCGAAAACACCCACAGTTTCTTGCCGCCCACCGGCTTCCACAGCGTGCGGTCGCGCCACCCGCCGTCGTCGAGCACCCGCCCGCGGAACACGAGCGAGCGCTCGGCCATGGGCATTGGGCAAAGGCTGTCGCCCGACATCATGAGCTCGAAGTCGTAGCGCGTCCACCCCTGCACCATCATCAGCAGGTCGAGGGCCGAGCGGTGTTCGGCATCGTCGGCCTCGAAATAATATGCCGGATGGGGAACAAAGCCCTTTATCTCTGACGACAGCAACAGGTAGGTAAGCACGTTGCCAGTGTCGTAGGTGGCCTCACGGCTGTCGGCATCGGTCACAGCGAGCGAGAAAGTGAGCGAGTCGGGCAGCCCGCGGCCACCCACCGGCGCGACAGTGCAATCGAGCGTCACGGGAGCGTAGGGCAAAACGCCGGCCGAATCGCCCCGCACGGCCACGCGTAGTCGGCATCCGGCCATGTCGTGCTTGTTGACAAAGGCCATGCGCTGGGCCACCACACGTCCCGCGGAAGTATAGAGTGTGACCACGTTGACGCCCGTACGGAGCAGGGCGGTGTCTACAGACAGCACCGTGCCAAGCGACGAACGCAGGTCTACCACACCGGCATAGCCAGTCTGTCCGCGGCATGTCACGCTGAGCCCAAGCACCATGCCCTCTGTGCGGGCGTTGCGGGCAACGCTGATGCGCAACCCCTTTGCCGACGGGAACACAGCGAGCGAATAGCCGCGGCGGCGGGCCTTGGGCAGCGGGAAACGGTAATCGCGCCCGCCATAGGCCAGTTTCAGCTCAAGGCCGCTGACAAGCAGGTCGGCACTGTCGGCATCTGCCGTTGCCGAAAACATGCCCCGCCCGGCATAGTCGGTCTTGAAGCACCCTATGGAGTCGCCCCCACGCATCAGCGCCCCGGCCACATTGAGCGTGCGCCCAGCTTCGGTACGGGCCTGAAAGGCTATCCGCGTGGGCACACCGCTTACGAAATTGCCGCCCTCGGGATAGAAATCAACGTGCAACCCGTCGCCCGCCGTACGTGCAAGCGCCGACGTGGCCTTGGGCTGGCGCAACATGCGCCTCACCGAATAGCGGCAACTGTCTACCGGCTCGTATATGGGGAACACCCGACTGAACACACCGGCATTGCCGTTGAGATAGCGTTGGAAACGCTCACCGTAGTGTATGCGCGAATCGCGGCTGCGCAGGCGGCTCCACCCATGGCTGTCTCCGGGGGTGAAGTTGAGCATCCATGCCGTATATGCCCTTACCTCATAGAACCCGGCATTGATGGTATCCGACAGCTCAAACGACCCGTCGGCCTGACCGCCTCGCAGTGGCAGTTTCTGGGTCTCTACGGGATAGCCCATCGGGTTGAGCAACTCGACGTAAAGGATGCGGCTGAGCGGCGCGGCACGGAAGTCGCTCCCGCCAACCACGTATGCCTTGTACCAGATGCGCTCGCCCTTGTAATATGATGTGTTGTCGAAGTGGAGATATACGCGCTCCTGCGGATAGGCAGCGGCAAAGCGGTCGAAATTGGCCTGGCACACGGCCAACTTGAGCGAGTCGGCACCGCCGGCCCACGCTACCCCGGCTGATGTCAGGGCGAAGAGAAATGCAAACAGAACTCGTAACGTCATAAGGCAAACACCGATTGGCAGGCGCCACATACAGCCATACATGCATCGCTGAAAGCATTCAGGCCTGCCCGGGGGCTGTGGCAATGGCCATTTCTGCCATCGACGCACACCCGACACAAGGCAAGCTGCACGCCCGGCAGCAATGGCAAAGATACGTATTTTTGACGAAAGATGCAACTCCGTGGGGGCCTCAGTGTAGCCATCTGTCGGTTATTTTATCAATATCGGCTCATCGTTTCGCCGTATGCTTGCCCTGGAACCGACACAACACGTGGCAGACACCGCTCACCTATTGCCGCCGCGGCCATTCGCCGCCCCAGCCGTAACAACCTTTTGCTGCGGAATGATGGGGTCGGCATGCCGTCTTTTCAACTCAGGCACGCTCGATGGCAGCTGCCTGTCAAGGCACAGAGTAAGCCGACACAATACTCGCAACGGCAGCTAAAGCCATTCGACGGACATCAAACAGGGAAACTAATTATTCGGTTTCACGGCAGATTCTTGCGTTTAACAATTTTTGTATCGCATGAACAAACCGTGCTGTTTTAATGAATTACTTTTGTGAATGACATACAGACAGACATCAGCACACACTGCAAGGGGCAAGCCCATGGCGCTTAATACCATGGTGCGGAAGCCACGACGATAATGACCAATGCCAACATTCAAGCCCAACAGGCAGGCGGCACCCTATACAACCCCATTGAATTGCCGTGCAGATTGGCCTGTGTCGCGGCCTAAGGGGCAACAGGTTCGGCTGCAACAGATGCCCCCCCAAAAGGCACTGACGGGTATGGGGAAATCCGGAATAGAAGATATAAACGCAAACAACAACCCTTGTCGGCCTGACTACCGGCCGGGGGGCAATGCATAACAACAATAACTAAAAACTTCTTCGTATGAAAACCTACATTTGCACACTGCTGCTGAGCATGGCATTTGCCTTTGCACATGCACAGACTGAACCGGAATTTGAGTTGGAACCGTATGTGTTCAACCTGGCAGATTCGACACTGGCGTCGCCCCTACCCTGCGAAAGCGCCTACAGCAAGGCCAAGGCCGCTGCGTCATTGTATCTTACCGGCATCGGCAAGGTAAAGTCGTACTACTACATCAAAGGCGAAAGCTCGCCACTAACGATAGACAAAAAGAAAAGCAACATAATAATCAACACCGGGGGCACGTCGCCGCAACAGACGCTGAGCATCATCAAGCTTAGCAACATGGGCACAAAGAGAAGATGGAAGACAGGAGAGGCCGGCACGTTTACCGGAGCATCTGCAAACGAAGACGACGCCGTGGTGCTGAAATACAAGAGATACGGCAGCGAGTCTGTCATCATCAGCACGGCCGGCCTTGAGCCCGGCGAATATTGCCTGGCCATAACAAACATGATGACAAACACCAAGTCGGCCAAGGTGTATACATTCAGGATTGAATAAGAAACTGCTTATTGAACGATGGCTGCTTGCCGCCAAGCCAACATGATGGCGGCCATGGCTGCGCCAACACCACATGGCGGCCGGGCCACAAAAGAGGCAAGACCGCCGGGCATCGCTTAAGCGCCCGTGTGATGACTGGCAAACGGCCCACCATTTTTTACGCTCTTCATGCCTGCCGCCTTGTCTCTGCGCACCCCGGTACACAGAGACAAGGCGGCAGGTCAACCAACCCGACAACAAAACCAAACCGCTTTTGGCATATAAATGCCTAAGGCTGCTGCCATTGCAACAAAGGCAAAGGCAGCACAACTACACGTATATCTACAGCAAACCTACGCAATGCCACCGAAAGTGACACGCAAACCATTGACGGAAAAAACCGATGAACGCATTGTCCGATACCATCCAAGCCCTTATTCTGTATCACCGCAATATCCGTAAGTTTACGTTTTTTTATCAATGGGGGGGGGGTAAATTATACAGAATATAACTAACTTGCAGCCGAATATTTGAATAAACATTATTACAAACACCTAAACATTTATCATCATGGGACTATTTGATAAACTTTTCCAGGCTGCGCCTGAACAGACAAAGCTGACGCAACAAGAAGCCTTCGCCGGTATAGCCGTAGCCATAGCCGGGGCCGACGGAAGCATAGCATCGAGCGAATGGGACGGAATAGTGAACTACATCCAGAGGCTGCGCATATACGACAACTTCTCAGACCAGGCTTTCAACAAGCTGTTTGACAAACTGTTCAGGATATTGAAGTCGCAAGGGGCGGGAGCGCTGGTGAAAGCTTCGGCCGAGGAGCTTTCAGAAGAACTCCGGCTTACGGCATTTGCCTGTGCGGTAGACATAGCACTGGCCGACGGCGTGCTCGAAGACAGCGAGAAAGACATCATCAACCAGCTGGCGTCAGCATTGGCCATCCCCGAGAATACGGCAGTGTCCATCATCGAGGTGATGCTGATAAAAAACAAGGTATAGCAAGGCTGTCCGGCAGCTGCACACGGCAGCCACCAACAGTACCGGCTGCCGCTGCGCCAAGCCGGCGCCAAGCCAAGGTGGCATAAACCATACGCAATACAAAGACATCCATCCCGCCTGCTTTGGCCGGGATGGATGCCGCTTTGTAAAGACCATATACCAACGGAGGGGCGAGCCCTGCGCCACGGTTACCAGACCACCTTCTTGCCTCGGCTGATTACAATGCCCTTGTAGCCGTTGCCAACCCTCACGCCGCCGAGGTTGTAAACGCCGTCGGGCTCATCCCGTTTCACATCGGTGGCTTTTATGCCGTCGGCCACATCGGCGGTGACCTCCCAGCCCTTGGCCACGGCAGAGGCCACATCTGCCGACGACGTGCCGGGCATGTCGCTGATGTTCAGCTTTCGGGCATAGGCCTTGTTGAACTCGTGTATTGTTACGCCTGTCACGTCGGGCAGCGAATGTATCACAGCGTCTATCTGCTCTTTGCCCATAAGGTTGCCTTGCATTGACAGTCCTGTCAGCCCGGCGTTGCCGGTGATGTCGAGGTCGGCAAGCCTGTTGTTTTCAACCGCCAGCCACTCTATTTCGGAGTTTTGTGATATGTCGATCACAGTGAGCTCATTGCTTGCCAACTCCAGCTGGTAAAGATAAGGATAGCCGGCAAGGTCGATTGATGAAAGGCTGTTGCCGGAAAGCCCCAACTGCATGAGGTCGCTTGCGCCGATGGGCGGAAACTGCGCCAGCTTGTTGTTGTTGAGCGACAGAATGACGAGAGCATTGTTGTTAGACAGGTCTATCGACTCCAACTCATTGCCTGCGGCATGCAGTTCTTCCAGCGAGCCACAGTATGAAACGTCGAGCGAAGCCAGTTTGTTGCCATCGAGAGTGAGCCACGTGAGCAACGGCTGTATGCCCATTTCAACCGTGGCCAACTCGTTGCCGTCGGCATGCACCTCTTCCAGCGAGCCACAACCCGACATGTCTATCGACCTCAGCTTGTTGCCACGGACAGAAAGCAGCACCAGCGAGGGCTTGCCTTTAAGGTCCAAAGCCTGCAGCTCATTGTTGTCGGCATTAAGCTTTCTCAGCGCCCTGCAGCCCGACACGTCGAGCGCGCCGAGATTGTTGTTGTGCACATACAGCACCTCGAGCCCCGAAATGCCGCCCAAGTCAACCTGCGTCAACTCGTTGTTGTCGGCTATCAACGTCGTTAGCGCCCCACACCCGGACAAGTCTACGCTACGCAGCTTGTTGCCGGCAACATGTAGCGTGGACATCGCCGACTTGCTGCCAAGCACCATCGACGACAGTTCGTTGTCGTAGGCAAACAGTGATTTAAGCGCTCCGCAATCCGACACGTCGAGCGTTTGCAACTTGTTGCCGTTCAGTCGAAGTGACTCGAGTGCCAATTTGGTGCCAAGGTTTATAGACGACAGCTCGTTGTTGGCGGCGTTCAGCTCCTTCAGGCCCGCGCTGGCCGACACATCAAGCGAACTCAGACGGTTGTGCTCGACGAGAAGCGTCTCGAGCGCAGGGTTACCGCTCAAGTCTATCGACGCCAACTCGTTGTCTTCGGCGCTCAGCACCTTAAGCGCCTCGCATCCCGACAAGTCGAGCCCGCCGATTTTGTTTTTCTCGACATAAATGCCCGTGAGCTTCGAGTTATTGCCGAGGCCAACCGAAGTCAGTTCGTTGTCAAAAGCAATCAGCATGTCAAGCGAACCACAGCCAGACACATCGATTGCAGACAGTTTGTTGCTGCCCACGGAAAGCACTTCGAGCAACATCTTGCTGCCCAACACAAGCGACCTCAGCCCGTTGTTGGCCACGTCGAGTATGCTAAGCGACGGACACATGGAAACGTCAAGGTCTGCCAGGTTGTTGTTGGGAACTTTTATCACGTCCATGTCGGGCTCGTTGTTGATGACAACACCTATGAGGCTGCGTTTGTCGGCATGCAGCATCCTGATGTTGCTGCCATACACCCTCAGTGTGTCGTCCATTAGCGTGTTCGACAAATAGCCACCGTAGTCATAATCTCTCCTGACGCCATCTCCCCAATCCAACTGGAATGTCGAGGTGGAGGCTATGCCTATTTCAACATTATCGCCTACAAGGGTTTCTGGAAACACGAGCAACATATCGGGCTTATCCCTTTCTTGTGCATGAACCGAAAGGCATGCCGATGCCAAGGCACCAAGCAACACTGATTTAAACATTCTTTTCATAATTAGAATAATTTTAAATGAACATTGCAAATATATACAAAATTATGATTGATACATATATTATATAGATGTTTTTATCGTCGAACAGAGTCTTTTTTATGTTTTTAACAATAACAAGACAAATGCCATAAGTAGGTGTTCAAAATCAATTGCCATCAAATTGTGCGCTATTTCGTAGATGCATGCCAAAGTCGGAAGAGAGAGCGCAGCGGGCTTCGACACCGATGAGACTTTGGCATGCGGCCCGAAAGAGCACACAAGATGGTGGCAAAGACATAGATGACACTTGCAAGGTCAATTGTATCGGTCAATTCTGAACAGCTACCTATAAACCTGCAACGGCCTACATGCCGCATGATGCGAGGCTTTTCGCTTTCATCATGCAGCAACGACGATTAGGAACAACCGCCCCCACCGGGGCAGCAAACCGGCCCCGACGCTACCCGCCACGCCACGGCCACAGCCAGCAAACCACCGCCCGGGCAACACCACGAAAGCGCCCACCAGAGCAACGAACCATCGAGGTGCCTGCGGAATGGCAGCGGGCCACGGCTGCAGGAATGGCACTGAACGGCAGCGCCCCCCGTCTCATCCGTCCGATGATACGGGGGGCGCCCATAATCCAAAGCGTGGAACAGCCCGGCACGTAATGCCCTGCCGGGGGATAATGGCGCAGGCACCATGCACCGACGCACCGACGCCAAAGGCCTGCAGCCCGATTACCTTACCACTTTCTTGCCGTTGCTGACCACAACTCCCTTGTAGTAGTCGCCAACCTTCATGCCGCGCAGGTCGTAGGCGTCGGCAGAAACCTCCGGCCGGACTCCGGCCGGGCGTATGCCGTCGGCCACATCGGCGGTGACCTCCCAGCCCTTGGCCAGGGCAGAGGCTACGTCGGCCGACGACGTGCCGGGCATGTTGCTGATGTTCAGCTTACGGGCAAACGCCTTGTTGTTGTAGTTTACTTCCACATCGCTGACATCGGGAAGGGCAGATATGACCATGTCTATCTGCTGCTTGTCTAAAAGGTTGCCATGCAACGACAGTCCTTGCAGGCCCGCATTTCGGGTTATGTCAAGACTGCCAAGCCTGTTGTCTTCTACAGCCAGCCATTGCAGGTTGGTGTTCTTTGTAACGTCAATGTCAGAAAGGCTGTTGTTGCCCAGCTCCAACCAATACAGATATGGATATCCCTTGAGTGAGATTGATGTGAGCCTGTTGTTGTCGAGCTTATGCCAACTGAGGTATTCGGCCCCAAAAGGCGGGAATTCGGTCAGGCGGTTGCTGCCCAACTTCACCTGCTGCAGACGGGTGTTGGCCGACAGGTCGACAGACTCGAGCTCATTGTTGCTTGCAAGCAGTAGAGAGAGGTCGCGCAGACTGCCGGTGTCCAAGGCCCTGAGCCGGTTGTTCTCAACGTTCAACCACCTAACCTTCTTGTTGTTGCCCAAATCGAGCCCGGCCAGTTGGTTGTCGTAGAGATATACGCCCTCAAGATACAGGTTGGCGGCAAGGTCGATGGCAGTCAGATAGTTTCCGTTGGCCGTCAACGTCTTCAGCGACTGGCATGCCGACACGTCGAGCGTGGCCAGACTGTTGTCTCCCACGAATATCTCGGTAACACTGTTGTCGCCTTCAAGGTTTATCGCTGTCAACTCGTTGGCGTTGGCACTCACGTAGTCGAGCTTTGTGCATCCGTGCAGGTCTAACTCCGAAATACGGTTGGAGTCGCATATCACCTTATAGAGCACATCGTTGTAGGTGGGAAGGGCCAGCCGGGTAAGCTCATTGCATGAGACGTCAATCTGGGATATGTTTGTCCACTTGCTCACATCGAGCGCGCCCGAGAGCCGGTTGCGGCTCAAGTCGACAACCACTGACCCTGCTTTGTTTTCATCGCCCAATGTCACTTGCGTCAGTTCATTGCCGCTAAGGTAAAGGCCGCGGAGCAAGGGGCACATGGAAACGTCGATGGTCGACAGATGGTTGTTGTTGGCAAAAATCTTGCTCATTGACGGCTCATTGTTGATGACAATCCCGGTGACATCGCAATTGTCGGCAAGCAAAATCATGATGCCGTCGCCGTAGACCTTGAGTGTGGTCGACTGAAGCGTGCCTGAGAAATAGTCGGCACCGTCGTAATCTTTCATCACGCCGTCGCCCCAGTCCATCTTGAACGACGATGTGCCGCCAATGCCTATCTCCACTGTCCTGCCCACGAGAGAGTCGGCGAAAGTTATCAACATGTCGGGCACCGCCGTGCCTTCTGCATGAAGCGAAAGACAACTAAGGGCCATAACGCAAAGCGACGTAATTTTTAACATAACCTTTTTCATATCGCATAATTTTAGTAAGTAGGTGTTCAAAATTAATTGCCATCAAATTGTGCGCTATTTCGGAGATGCATGCCAAAGTCCGAAGAGAGAGCGTAGCGGGCTACGCGACCGATGAGACTTTGGTATGCGGCCCGAAAGAGCACACAAGATGGTGGCAAAGATATAGAGGACACCTGCAAGGTCTATTGTATAGGTTAATTTTGAACAGCTACTTATTCATCGCAAATATACATAAAAGGTGGCCAAGTTGTCTTTCCAACCGGCAAATTGTGTCGACAAAAGCTCATTTTTCATGTTTGTTCCGCCAATGCCGGCAACCGGGCCATGCCGGCCCGCCCCCACACTGCCACGGCCGCAGCCGCCTTGCTTTGACGCCTACGCACCGTGCTCCACGAAACACGGCCCCGGCGCCCCGCGAAACGGCCCGTTTCGGCCTGCAAGACGGCCCATACGGGAAGCCCATACGGCACGTTTTGCAAACGGCTGCATGGCAGGGCATTACCAAAGGCGGAAGGCATGGGGGTGCTTGGGCAGCTTGCAGATGTTGATGCCCAAGCGCGACATATAGCGCACGGCCACGGCGGAGCACCGCAACAATGCCGTCATACACACCGACCATGGCGCCACAAACACCCAACAACATTGTAGTGCAGACCAGACTCCGCCTTATGCCTCAGGCCCGAGGGCCGAGGCCGCAACAATATGGCATTGTGGCCGCCCTCCAACCGAAGGCGAAGGGATGCACAAGCCGAAGGCAGAGCAATGGCCCGGGGCAACCCCAAGCCCCCGGCAACAGCCCAAAACCGACAGGGACGGCCGAGGGCCAGGCATAAACAAAAAAAGGCAAGCCGCAACCATATCGTGGTTGCGGCTTGCCAATGGTATGCTCAGGGCGGGAAGCGGTGGCCTCCCGCTTGAAAGAATTCTATATGTCAGGCCTCCTGCTGCCCTGTGGCCACGGCCTCGGCAGGCTTCTCCTCGGCAGCTGCGGGCTCGCTCTCTTCGTCGCCGAAGTCGAGCACGTTTTTGCGGTTGGCCTGCATGCGGTCGTACTCCTCCTTGGAACCAACGATGAGCTTCTCGAACTCGCGAAGGCCTGTGCCGGCAGGTATGAGGTGACCGCAGATGACGTTCTCCTTCATTCCCTCCAGATAGTCGACCTTGCCACGGATGGCAGCCTCGTTGAGCACCTTGGTCGTCTCTTGGAACGAAGCGGCCGACATGAAGCTCTTGGTTTGCAGGGCGGCACGGGTGATGCCCTGGAGTATCTGGGTAGACGTGGCCGGGACGGCATCACGCACCTGAACGAGCTTGAGGTCGCGGCGCTTGAGCATTGAGTTCTCGTCGCGGAGCTTGCGCACGGTGACAATCTGGCCCTTCTGCAGGTTGTCGCTGTCGCCGGCGTCGGTAACCACCTTCTTGCCCCAGATGCGGTCGTTCTCCTCGGCGAAGTCGAGCTTGTCGACAATCTCCTGCTCGAGGAACGACGTGTCGCCCGGGTCGTTGATCTGCACCTTGCGCATCATCTGGCGCACAATAATCTCGAAGTGCTTGTCGTTTATCTTCACTCCTTGCAGGCGGTAAACGTCCTGCACCTCGTTGACGATGTACTCCTGTACGGCCGTCGGGCCCTTGATGGCCAGGATGTCGGCCGGGGTGACAACGCCGTCGGACAGCGGTGTGCCGGCACGCACGGCATCGTGCTCCTGAACCAGAATCTGCTTGGAGAGCGACACGAGGTACTTGCGCTGCTCGCCGGTCTTGGATGTAACGATAATCTCGCGGTTGCCACGCTTTACCTTGCCCATGGTGACCTCGCCGTCGATTTCGCTGACAACGGCCGGGTTGGACGGGTTGCGGGCCTCGAAGAGCTCGGTGACACGGGGAAGACCTCCGGTGATGTCACCGGCCTTGCCCACGGCACGGGGTATCTTGACGAGAGTCTCACCGGTCTTTACGGTCTGTCCGTCCTCAACCACCACGTGGCCTCCCACAGGGAAGTTGTAGGTGCCGACCTTGTCGCCGTTGGCATCGATGATGTCGCAGGTTGGAACCTTCGACTTGTCTTTCGACTCGGTGATAATCTTCTCGGTGAGTCCGGTGGTCTCGTCGGTCTCGGCACGGTAAGTAACACCCTCGATGACGTCGTTGAACTTAAGCGTACCGGCGTATTCGGTGACAATCACGGCGTTGAAAGGGTCCCACTGGGCAATCTTCTCGCCCTTGGCCACGATGTCGCCCGTCTTGTGGTAGAGTGACGAACCGTAGGGCACGTTCATCGTAGAGAGCACTATCTTGGTGTTGGGGTCTACGAAGCGAACCTCACCCAGACGGCTGACTACCATCTCACACTTGCGCCCGTCTTCGTCGAACGGCACCGTGCGCAGCTCCTCGAACTCCAGGCGGCTGTCGTTCTTGGCGAAGATGGCGGCGTTGGCAGCGGCGTTGGCAGCCACACCACCGGCGTGGAACGTACGCAGCGTAAGCTGTGTACCGGGCTCACCGATGGCCTGTGCGGCTATGACGCCTACAGCCTCGCCCTTCTGCACCATGCGGCGTGTGGCCAAGTTGCGGCCGTAGCACTTCATGCAGACGCCGTGCTTGCTCTCGCAAGTGAGCACCGAACGAATCTCGACGCTCTCGATGGGCGAGTCTTCAATCTTCTGGGCAACGGCCTCGGTAATCTCCTCGCCGGCTGCCACGATGAGCTCGCCAGTGGTGGGATGTATGATGTCGTGCACAGACACACGGCCGAGTATGCGCTCGTAGAGGGTTGATATCACCTCGTCGCCGTTTTTCAATGCGGTGCATACGAGTCCGCGCAGTGTGCCGCAGTCTTCCTCGGTGATTATGACGTCGTGAGACACGTCGACCAGACGGCGTGTGAGGTATCCGGCGTCGGCCGTCTTCATGGCGGTGTCGGCAAGACCCTTGCGCGCACCGTGGGTAGAGATGAAGTACTCGAGCACCGACATTCCCTCCTTGAAGTTGGAGAGGATGGGGTTCTCAATAATCTGTGCGCCCTCGGCACCGGCCTTCTGGGGCTTGGCCATAAGTCCGCGCATACCCGAAAGCTGGCGTATCTGGTCCTTAGAACCACGGGCACCCGAGTCGAGCATCATGAACACGGCGTTGAAGCCCTGGTCGGCCTCGGTCATCTCCTTCATGAGCACGTTGCCCAGGTCGTTGTTGATGTGGGTCCAGGTGTCGATGACCTGGTTGTAACGCTCGGTGTCGGTGATGAATCCCATGTTGTAGTTCTCGGTGATCTGGCGCACCTCTTCGTTGCCCTTCTCCACGAGTGCTGCCTTTTCTGGCGGTATGATGATATCGTCGAGGTTGAACGACAGCCCGGCGAGGTAGGCCATGCGGTAACCGAGGTTCTTGATACCGTCGAGGAACTCGCACGCCTCGGCGAATCCCACGGTCTTGATGACGTCGGCGATGATGTCGCGGAGGCTCTTCTTCGAGATGACCTTGTTGACATAACCCACCTCCTCGGGAATGATGCCGTTTACAATGACACGGCCGACAGACGTCTCGACCATCCTGTCGACGAGCTTCCCGCCCTCGTCAAGGTCTTTGACAACGACCTTCACCTGGGCGTGCAAGTCACACTTGCCCTCGTTGTGGGCAATGATGGCCTCTTCGGGGCCGTAGAACGTAAGGCCCTCGCCCTTGGCTCCGGGACGTATCTTTGTGATGTAATAAAGTCCGAGCACCATATCCTGCGACGGCACGGTGATAGGTGCGCCGTTGGCAGGGTTGAGTATGTTGTGGCTCTGGAGCATCAGTATCTGTGCCTCGAGTATGGCCTCGTTGCTCAGCGGGAGGTGGACAGCCATCTGGTCTCCGTCGAAGTCGGCGTTGAACGCCGTACAGGCGAGCGGGTGGAGCTGTATGGCCTTGCCCTCGATGAGCTTTGGCTGGAAGGCCTGTATGCCAAGACGGTGAAGCGTAGGGGCACGGTTGAGGAGCACGGGGTGGCCCTTCATCACATTTTCGAGAATGTCCCAGATCACCGGTTCGCGGCGGTCGACAATCTTCTTCGCGCTCTTTACGGTCTTCACTATGCCGCGCTCTATGAGCTTGCGTATGATGAACGGCTTGTAGAGCTCGGCAGCCATCAGCTTAGGCAAGCCGCACTCGCCCATCTTGAGCTCAGGGCCTACGACGATTACCGAACGGGCAGAGTAGTCGACACGCTTACCGAGAAGGTTCTGGCGGAAACGTCCCTGCTTGCCCTTGAGCGAATCGGAAAGCGACTTCAGCGGGCGGTTGCTGTCGCTCTTTACGGCACTGCTCTTGCGCGAGTTGTCGAAAAGGCTGTCGACGGCCTCCTGAAGCATACGCTTCTCGTTGCGGAGGATGACCTCGGGAGCCTTGATCTCGATGAGTCGCTTCAGTCGGTTGTTACGTATGATGACACGACGGTAGAGGTCGTTGAGGTCGGACGTGGCGAAACGGCCACCGTCGAGCGGCACCAGCGGACGCAGCTCGGGCGGGATGACGGGTATGATCTTCATTATCATCCACTCGGGGCGGTTGATGTTCTTGCTGCCACGGAAAGCCTCGACCACCTGCAGGCGCTTGAGGGCCTCGTTCTTGCGCTGCACCGAAGAGTCGCTGTTGGCGCGGTCGCGGAGCTCATAGGATAGAGAGTCGAGGTCTATGCGCACGAGCAGGTCGTAGATGGCCTCGGCACCCATCTTGGCAATGAACTTGTTGGGGTCGCTGTCGTCGAGATAGTCGTTCTCGGGCGAGATGTGGTTGTCGAGCAAGTCGTTGTACTCTTCCTCGGAGAGCAGGTCGAACTTGTTTGAGCCAAGCAGGTCGTTGCCCTCAGAGTCTTTCTTGCCGGCCAGCAAGCCCGGCTGTATGACCACATAACGCTCATAATATATGATGGCATCGAGCTTCTTGGTAGGCAAGCCGAGCAGGTAGCCAATCTTGTTGGGCAGCGAGCGGAAATACCAGATGTGGGCCACGGGAACCACCAGCTCGATGTGGCCGGTGCGCTCGCGGCGCACTTTCTTCTCCGTAACCTCGACGCCACAACGGTCGCAGACAATGCCCTTGTAACGTATGCGCTTGTATTTGCCGCAGGCACACTCGTAGTCCTTGGTTGGGCCGAAGATGCGCTCGCAGAACAGTCCGTCGCGCTCGGGCTTGTAGGTGCGGTAGTTGATGGTCTCAGGCTTGGTAACCTCGCCGAAAGAGCTCTCCAGTATCTCCTCGGGAGAAGCCAGTCCGATGGTTATCTTGGTGAAATTACTCTTTATCTTGGAATCTTTCTTGAAAGCCATATTTACTTTTTTGTATGTTGTTATGTAAAGAGTTACTTGTTTAATCGAGAGTGACGCTAAGGCCAAGACCCTTCAACTCGTGCAGGAGCACGTTGAGCGACTCTGGTATGCCCGGCGTAGGCATGGGCTCGCCTTTGACGATGGCTTCGTAAGCCTTGCTGCGCCCTACGACGTCATCAGACTTGATGGTAAGAATCTCTTGCAGGACATGGCTGGCGCCGAATGCCTCGAGAGCCCAGACCTCCATCTCTCCGAAACGCTGGCCACCGAACTGTGCCTTACCTCCGAGCGGCTGCTGGGTGATGAGCGAGTACGGGCCGATGGAGCGCGCGTGCATCTTGTCTTCCACCATGTGGCCGAGCTTCAGGAAGTATGTTATTCCCACTGTAGCCGGCTGGTCGAACTGCTCGCCTGTCTCGCCGTCGTAGAGGTGGGTGGAGCACAGGTGGGGCAGGCCGGCCTTGTCGGTCCACTCTGCCAGGTCGTCGAGCTTGGCACCATCGAAGATCGGGGTGGCGAACTTGACGCCGAGACGCTTGCCGGCAGCACCGAGGATGGCCTCGAAAATCTGGCCGAGGTTCATACGCGAAGGCACACCCAGCGGGTTGAGCACGAGGTCGACAGGACGGCCGTCCTCAAGGAACGGCATGTCTTCCTGGCGAACCACCTTCGACACGATGCCCTTGTTACCGTGGCGTCCGGCCAGCTTGTCGCCTACGCCAATCTTGCGCTTCTTGGCCACATAGACCTTGGCCATCTGGAGTATGCCCGAAGGCAGCTCGTCGCCAATGGTTATGGCAAACTTCTTGCGCTTCATCTCGGCATCGAGTAGCTTGTACTTCTTCATGAAGTTGATGATGAGTTTGCCTATGAGCTCGTTCTTGTGCTCGTCGTTGGTCCAGTTGCTTATCTGGATGTCGCCGTACTCAAGGTTCTTGAGGTTGGTGACTGTAAACTTGCTGCCCTTGGTAATTATCTCGGCACCGGTGTAGTCTTTGATGCCCTGCGATGTCTTGCCTTCGGTGAGGGTGAGCAGCTTGTCGACGAGAATGTCCTTTAGGTCGTCGACCTTTGCCTCATACTCCTCGTCAATCTTTGCCAGCAGAACCTTGTCTTGCTGCTTGGTCTGGCGTGTCTTGATGGCACGGGCAAAGAGTTTCTTGTCGATGACGACACCCGTGAGCGACGGGTTGGCCTTGAGCGACGAGTCTTTCACATCGCCGGCCTTGTCGCCGAAGATGGCGCGGAGCAACTTCTCCTCGGGCGACGGGTCGCTCTCGCCCTTAGGCGAAATCTTGCCGATGAGGATGTCGCCCGGCTCGACACGCGCTCCGACGCGTATGATTCCGTTGTCGTCGAGGTCTTTTGTGGCCTCCTCGCTGACATTGGGGATGTCGCTTGTGAATTCCTCGACGCCACGCTTCGTCTCACGGACGTCGAGCGAATACTCGTCTACGTGGACAGAGGTGAGCACGTCCTCACGCACGATGCGCTCGTTGAGCACGATGGCGTCCTCGTAGTTGTAACCCTTCCACGGCATGTATGCCACAAGCAGGTTGCGGCCCAATGCGAGCTCACCGTTCTCTGTGGCATAGCCCTCGGTAAGGATGTCGCCTTTCTTCACGCGCTGGCCCTTGTCGCAGATAGGACGCAGGTCGATGGTCATGTTCTGGTTGGTGCGGCGGAACTTCGGTATGCGGTATTCCTTCAATGCCGGCTCAAAGCTCACAAACTCCTCGTCTTCCGTACGGTCGTAGAGTATGCGTATGGTGGTGGCGTCGACATACTCGACCACGCCATCGCCCTCGGCGGTAATCATCGTACGGGAGTTCTCGCACACCTGCTTCTCAATGCCGGTACCCACGATAGGGGCCTCGTTGTGGAGCAAGGGCACTGCCTGGCGCATCATGTTCGAACCCATGAGCGCACGGTGGGCGTCGTCGTGCTCGAGGAAGGGGATGAGCGATGCGGCGATAGAGGCTATCTGCTGCGGCGACACATCCATAAGGTCTACCTGCTCGGGCGGCACTACGGGGAAGTCGGCATCCTGACGACACTTCACCACGTCGCGGATAAACGTGCCATCATCATTCAGCGGGGCATTGCCCTGGCCTATGATGTGGTTCTCTTCTTCCTCGGCTGTGAGATAAACAACGTCTTCGTTCTTGAGGTCGGCCACGCCATTCTCTACCTTGCGGTAAGGTGTCTCTATGAAGCCGAGCTCGTTGATCTTGGCATATACGCAAAGTGATGATATCAGTCCGATGTTCGGGCCTTCAGGGCTTTCGATAGGACACAGGCGGCCGTAGTGGGTGTAGTGCACGTCACGTACCTCAAAGCCTGCACGCTCACGCGACAAACCTCCGGGGCCGAGGGCAGACAGGCGGCGCTTGTTGGTTACCTCTGCAAGCGGGTTGGTCTGGTCCATGAACTGCGACAGGGGGTTGGTGCCGAAGAACGAGTTGATGACGCTCGATATTGTCTTGGCATTGATAAGGTCGGTCGGGGTGAACACCTCGTTGTCGCGAACGTTCATGCGCTCCCTGATGGTGCGGCTCATACGGGCCAAGCCAATGGAGAACTGGTTGCTCAGCTGCTCACCAACGGTGCGCACACGGCGGTTTGACAGGTGGTCGATATCGTCTACCGTGGCCTTCGAGTTGATAAGCTGTATAAGGTATTTGATAATTTCAATTATGTCTTCCTTCGTCAACACGCGCACGCTCATGTCGGTGTCGAGGCCGAGCTTGCGGTTGATGCGGTAGCGGCCCACGTCGCCGAGGTCGTAACGCTTGTCGGAGAAGAACAGGTTCTGGATGACTTCACGCGCACTGGCATCATCGGCCGGGTCGGCATTGCGCAACTGGCGGTAGATGTAAAGCACAGCTTCCTTCTCAGAGTTGCTGGGGTCTTTCTGGAGGGTATTGAAGATAATGGAGTAATCCTGGGCAACGGTCTCGTCCTTGTGCACGAGTATCGTCTGGGCTCCGCTCTCAAGAATCTCGAGCATATTGTCTTCGGTGATTTCTGTCTCACGCTCCATGATGACCTCATTACGCTCAATGGAAACAACCTCGCCGGTATCCTCGTCAACGAAGTCCTCGTTCCAGCTCTTCAGCACGCGGGCTGCGAGCTTGGAGCCAATGGCCTTCTTGAGGTTGGCCTTGTTGACCTTTATCTCTTCTGCCAGGTCGAATATCTGGAGAATGTCCTTGTCGGTCTCGAAGCCTATGGCACGCAGCAAAGTAGTAACAGGCAACTTCTTCTTACGGTCAATGTAAGCGTACATCACATTGTTGATGTCGGTGGCAAACTCTATCCACGAACCCTTGAAAGGAATGATACGGGCAGAATAAAGCAATGTGCCGTTGGCATGCACGCTCTGGCCGAAGAACACGCCCGGCGAACGGTGCAACTGTGACACGACAACGCGCTCGGCTCCGTTGATGACAAACGTTCCGTTGTCTGTCATGTAAGGGATGGGGCCGAGGAACACGTCTTGAATCACCGTACCGAAGTCCTCGTGGTCGGGGTCTGTGCAATACAGTTTCAGCTTAGCCTTCAAAGGTACGCTATAAGTCAGGCCGCGCTCCAGGCACTCATCAATGGTGTAACGGGGCGGGTCGATATAGTAATCCAGGAACTCAAGAACGAAGTTGTTGCGCGTGTCTGTAATAGGGAAGTTCTCGGAGAACACCTTATACAGGCCGTCATTCTTGCGTTCCTCAGGCGGAGTGTCCAACTGTAGGAAGTCCTTGAAGGACTTTAATTGCACATCGAGAAAATCCGGGAACGGCATCGGATTCTTCACGCTGCCAAAGTTGATTCTGTTATCTACTAATTTTGAAGCCATAAATAATGATTAATCTTGATTGGACTAACGCGTCCTATTAGTCGGGTTTGTCTTTATAAGACACAAAAGGTTAAGAATCTCCTACTTAGAGATTCTTAACCATAAATTATCGTAGTAAGCAAAATTACTTGAGCTCAACAACAGCGCCGGCTGCCTCGATGGTCTTCTTCAGGTTCTCGGCCTCGTCCTTAGCCAGACCTTCCTTCAGAGTAGAAGGAGCACCGTCTACGAGATCCTTAGCTTCCTTCAGACCAAGGCCGCAAGCCTCCTTGACAGCCTTAACAACCTGCAGCTTGGCAGCGCCTACCTCTTTCAACACTACGTCGAAAGAAGTCTTCTCCTCAGCTGCCTCAGCAGCACCACCTGCAGCAGGACCAGCAGCAACAGCAACAGCTGCAGCGGCGGGCTCAATTCCATACTCGTCCTTCAGGACTGTTGCCAACTCATTAACTTCTTTTACTGTAAGGTTTACCAACTCTTCAGCAATAGCTTTGATATCTGCCATTTTATTCTAAATTTTATTGTTTTTTTAATGTTTATTTATGACTTTGTAGGTTATTCAGGACGCTCGCCTAAAGTCTTCAGCACACCGTGTATGGTGTTTGCGCCTGATTGCAGAGCAGAAACAACGTTCTTTGCAGGAGACTGCAGCAAAGCAACAACCTCTGCGATGAGCTCGTTCTTGCTCTTGAGAGATGCCAGCTCTTCAAGCTTGTCGGCACCTACGAAGAAGCTCTCCTCAGCATAAGCGCCCTTGAGCGAAGGAACGCCTTCCTTTGTGTACTCCTTGAGCAACTTTGCAGGCATATTTGCCGTGTTGGTAAACATAACGGCAGTGGTGCCTTTAAGGCAGCCATAAAGCGGCTCGTAGTTAATATCTGAATTCTCGAAGGCCTTGTGCAGAAGGGTGTTCTTCACAACAACCATCTTGATTTCATTCTTGAAACACTTGCGGCGGAGTGCGCTTGTCTTCTCGGCATTCATTCCGGTTGTGTCAACCAGATAGAAATGAGGATACGACTTGAGCTTCTCTCCAAGTTCTACGATGATAGTATCTTTTGCTTCCTTTTTCATTTCATTAAACTTTTAACGAGTTACTCAACTGATTTAGGATCAACCTTGATACCCTTGCTCATAGTGCTTGAGATAAAGATACTCTTGATGTACGTACCCTTTGCAGCAGAAGGCTTGAGCTTGATGATAGTCTGAACGAATTCCTTAGCGTTCTCATACAGCTTGTCTGACGGGAAAGACACCTTGCCAATCGAAGCGTGTACGATGCCGGCCTTGTCGACCTTGAAATCTATCTTACCAGCCTTCACCTCCTTGACAGCCTTGGCTACATCCATGGTCACAGTGCCGCTCTTGGGGTTAGGCATCAAGCCACGGGGACCGAGCACACGGCCCAGAGGTCCGATCTTGCCCATGCAAGAAGGCATTGTGATGATGACATCAACGTCAGTCCATCCGCCCTTTATCTTCTCGATATACTCATCGAGACCTACATAGTCGGCACCGGCTTCCTTAGCAGCAGCCTCGGCGTCAGGGGTGCAGAGACAAAGCACGCGCACGGTCTTACCAGTACCGTTCGGCAGCGTTACGACGCCGCGAACCATCTGGTTGGCCTTGCGGGGATCCACGCCCAAGCGAATGTCGATGTCACAAGATGCATCGAACTTAGTTGTGGTTATATCCTTAACGAGCTCTGTAGCTTCCTTCAAAGAATAAGCCTTCCCTGCTTCAACCTTATCAGCCACCAACTTTTGATTTTTTGTCAGTTTACTCATTGTCCTAATTGAAGTTATAAATTATTTACCAGGGAAGTCCCCTTCAACGGTGATACCCATGCTTCGTGCCGTACCGGCAACAAGCTTCATAGCGGCCTCGACCGTAAAGCAGTTCAAGTCGTTCATCTTGTCCTCGGCGATGGCCTTTACCTGCTCCCATGTCACGGTGGCTACTTTCTTGCGGTTAGGCTGGGCAGAACCAGACTTTACCTTGGCAGCCTCTTTCAGCTGAACGGCTGCAGGAGGAGTCTTGATGATGAAACTGAATGACTTGTCAGTGTAGTAGGTGATAACGACAGGAAGAATCTTGCCTGCCTTATCCTGGGTCCTGGCGTTGAACTCCTTGCAGAATCCCATAATATTGATTCCCTTTGAACCGAGAGCCGGTCCTACTGGAGGTGAGGGATTCGCAGCGCCACCTTTAATCTGCAATTTGATTAATCCAGCAACTTCTTTAGCCATTTCTAATAATGATTTATTGATTGGGTATAAGCATTGCGGGGCAAGCCCGCTCTGCCATGTATAAAGAACTCAGCGTACCGTAACAATATACGCCTTATTCTTTCTCGACTTGCATAAAACCAAGTTCCAACGGGGTTTTACGCCCGAAGATCTTGACCATGACCTTCAGCTTGCGCTTTTCGGCGTTCACCTCTTCGATGACGCCGCTGAAGCCGCTGAAAGGCCCTTCCGTCACTTTCACTGTCTCGTCGACGCTATAGGGTATGTTGAGCTCAACATTCTCGATAGCGGTCTCCTCGGCATTTCCAAGGATACGGTTCACATCAGCCTGTCGGAGTGGAGTCGGATTATCCAGACCACCGAGGAAGCCCAGAACGTTTGGCATGAATCGCAAGGTGTGAGCCACCTCGCCCTGAAGGTTTGCCTCAACGAGCACATAGCCCGGAAGGAACAGTTTCTCCTTGATGACACGCTTGCCATTACGAAGCATTGCATACTTCTCAGTGGGCAGCAATACCTGCCCAACATGAGACGACAATGTCTCATCGTGCTTTATTGCAGCCTCAAGATACTCCTTTACCTTTGCCTCCTTCCCACTGACGGCACGCAGGACATACCATTTCATTCCAGTTTCAGACATCTCGGATAAATCAAAATAAATGATTAATTTGGATAAATAGAACTCATGACAAACTTAAAGACCAAATCCATGACCCACACCATAAGCGCAATGACAAGGGAAGCAGATAAAACAACCACTGCGCTATGTGTAAGCTCTGAACGGCTTGGCCAAGTAGTCTTATGCGCAAGTTCGTCGTAGCATGCTTTACAATAGTTTACAAATCTCTTCAACATGACGTTTTTTCTTTTTAGCACGGGATGAGAGGCTCGAACTCCCGACACCTGGTTTTGGAGACCAGTGCTCTACCAACTGAGCTAATCCCGTAAAATAGGTTCCCGTCAGTTGCCCAGCGGGAACCCCTGTATATTTTTAGATTACGATTAATCCTCGATAATCTCGGTAATCTGACCGGCACCTACCGTACGGCCACCCTCGCGGATAGCGAAGCGCAGACCAACGTTCAGGGCCACAGCGTAGATGAGCTCAACGGTGATGGTTACGTTATCACCAGGCATTACCATCTCTACGCCCTCGGGGAGAGTAATCTCACCGGTGCAGTCCATGGTGCGGAGATAGAACTGAGGACGATACTTGTTGCCGAACGGAGTGTGACGGCCACCTTCCTCTTTCTTCAGAACATAAATCTGAGCCTTGAACTTCTTGTAAGGCTTGATCTGTCCCGGATGGCAGAGCACCATACCGCGCTTGATCTCCTTCTTGTCGATACCGCGGAGCAGCAGACCTACGTTGTCGCCGGCCTCACCCTCGTCAAGGAGCTTGCGGAACATCTCAACGCCGGTAACAACCGACTTCTTGTCCTCGCCAAGACCAAGCAGCTCAACCTCGTCGCCAACCTTAATCTTACCTGTCTCGATACGACCTGTAGCAACAGTACCACGGCCAGTGATTGAGAACACGTCCTCAACAGGCATCAAGAAAGGCTTGTCGGTGTCGCGCGGAGGAAGTGGAATCCACTCGTCAACAGCCTTCATAAGCTCAAGAACCTTGTCCTCCCACTTTGCAACGCCGTTCAGGGCACCAAGAGCAGAGCCACGGATGATAGGAGTGTTGTCGCCATCATACTCGTACTGGTCGAGCAGTTCGCGCATTTCCATCTCAACGAGCTCAAGCATCTCTTCGTCCTCAACCATGTCGCACTTGTTCAGGAATACAACCAAGCGGGGAACGTTCACCTGACGGGCGAGCAGCACGTGCTCACGAGTCTGAGGCATAGGACCGTCGGTAGCAGCAACTACGATGATTGCACCATCCATCTGGGCAGCACCAGTAACCATGTTCTTCACATAGTCAGCGTGGCCCGGGCAGTCTACGTGAGCATAGTGACGTGTCTCAGTCTCATACTCTACGTGAGAAGTATTGATGGTGATACCACGCTCCTTCTCCTCAGGTGCGTTGTCAATCTGATCGAAAGACTTAACCTTGTCTGCGTTGCCGGCTATCTTCTCTGCGAGCACCTTGGTGATGGCGGCAGTCAGAGTAGTCTTGCCGTGGTCAACGTGACCAATTGTACCAATGTTAACATGCGGTTTGGTACGGACGAATGTCTCTTTAGCCATAGCTTTTCTTGTTTATTTTACTTTAATGAATAATTCTGATTTAATGCTTGAGCTGTAACTGAGAGTTGAACTCAGGACCTCTTCCTTACCAAGGAAGTGCTCTACCACTGAGCTATTACAGCGAGGTGAGCGGAAAACGGGGCTCAAACCCGCGACCCCCAGCTTGGAAGGCTAGTGCTCTATCAACTGAGCTATTTCCGCAAAAACGTTGTCTGAGAGTGGGTGGTGATGGATTCGAACCACCGAAGTCGAAAGACAGCAGATTTACAGTCTGCCCCATTTGGCCACTCTGGTAACCACCCATATTTTGTTTTTTCATTCCCATCAGGCAAACTCCTTTGCCCTTGGTTTCTCTTTGCTTTTTCCTGGCTCTTGCCCGGCCTTGGTCGAGCCTCTTGTCGGATTCGAACCAACGACCCCGAGATTACAAATCACGTGCTCTGGCCAACTGAGCTAAAGAGGCGTTTCTCTGCAGCCGTCATCGTGAAGATTTCGAACCTGCTTGAAAACGGCTGCAAAGATACGCATTATTTTTTAACCGCCAAAACTTTTCGCGACTTTTTTTAGTATTTCCTCAATTTTTCTTTGAATTTCTGCAGTTGAACCCTCATTGAGTCCACTCCGAGGTCGATAGACTCCTCAAAAGTGTCGCTCACTTTTTCGACGAACAAAGTGCTTCCAGGAACGGTCACCGTAAGGCTTGCTTCCTTGTTATTTGCTGTCGCGGGCTTCACCACTTTCAGTTGCACCTCTACTTTCTGTATGTCTTCGTATGTTTTTTCCAACTTGGCGACTTTCTTCTCAACAAACGCCTGAAGCTTCTCGGTAGCGTCAAAGTGAATTGACTGAATTTTAACTTCCATAATTACCTCCTATTTTTTAAAAGGTTAAAGATTATGCCCTGTCGAGGGCTTTGTTATAAACTCGTTTCAACTGCTCGAACGTGGTATGCGTATACACCTTGGTAGTTTCAAGGCTCTGGTGCCCGAGCAATTTCTGTACGCTTTCTATACCTGCGCCGTGGTTGACCATGGCCGTGGCAAACGTGTGCCGCAGCACGTGAGGCGTGCGCTTATGCAGTGTCGAGACGCGCGAGATGTTCTTCTTCACCTCATAGCGCACCTGGTCGGCATTCATCCTCGCCCCCTTCGTGGTGACAAACAGTGCGGCCGTCGCCCGGGCAACACTCTTGTCGCGCACATTAATATAATGGCGGATGGTTTTCTCCAGCCCGGGGCCAAACGGAACCAGGCGCTGCTTGTTGCGCTTGCCCGTCACCCGGAGCTGCAGCCCCGCCAGGTCGACATCCACGTCGTCAAGGCCTGTCAGCTCTGCAAGGCGGATGCCCGTCTCATAGAACACCGCCAGCACCGTGCGCGCCCTTACGTCCTTGAAGCTGTCGCCCCACATGCCTTCGCCGTCCAACAGCACGTCGAGTTCCTCTTCCCTGAGAAACTGTGGCAGCGGGCGCCCCACCTTAGGGTTTTTCACCACCCGGGCGGGGTCAGACTTGACAAGACCTCTGGAAACGGCAAAACGATAAAAGGAACGCAATGCACTCAACCGTCTGCAGATTGAAGTAGCAGTGTTCCCTCTATCCATCATGCTCTCCATCCAGTCACGGATCACGTCAGAGTCTGCCGACTCCAAAGAGAGATGACTATCCAAATTTTCGACGTACGACTCAAAGGCCCTAAGGTCTTTGCCGTAGTTTTGCACCGTCAGTGCGGAAAATCCGCGCTCATAGCGCAAGTAGTCCAAAAATTGTTCTATCATCATAAAAACGCTGCACCTTACGGTTTCGGCAACGAATTTACGGAATTAAATTCAAACTACCAAATTTTCCAAGGATTTTTTTAATCCTCTGCGGCTCTGAGCTTCTGTACGTAAATGGCGTGCTCCATCTTAAGCCTCTTGATGACAGACGGCTTGTCGTACTGCTGACGCGCACGGAGTTCTTTTACGACGCCTGTCTTCTCAAACTTTCTCTTAAACTTCTTGAGGGCTTTCTCGATGTTCTCGCCTTCTTTTACTGGTACAATGATCATTTGCTTTGGTTTTAAATTTTTAATTTACACATAATTAATAAATTGCTCACCGCAAGCACCATGCCCACGATTAGCGGGTGCAAAATTACTGCTTATTTACCAATAAACCAACTTTTTAGCCATTTTTTTTCAATTTATTTTCGCCGAATTGTCCGATGCATATCGTTGGGGCGTGTTTATGGCCCCAACAGCAGCCGGACAGGCTACCCGAAGCCCCGCCATGTGGGGTTGGTTCAACCGGCAATGGCGATGGTTTGGGCGGGACTGGCCATCAGGCTTCAAAACGATTACACTCCGTTGCCATGCAGGTTGTTCGCCGCCTTTGCGGCAGGCTAAACGGGCCACGGCGCCACGATGCGGCAAACGGGGCGCCAAGGGGGCATGGCCGCCAAGGGGCAAAAGCGAAAAATAAATAAATTTTTGGCAACAACATCAGCGCAACCCGCTGTGTACCAACGATGTTAGCGTGGAGGTGACCAGGTTACCACATGGTTACCTCTTGCACAAACGCAAGAAACTGCATAACTTTGCAGTCGGAAAGTGATGGCCAAAACAAAGGGGCGGGCTCTTGCCAATGCCATTTGGCAAGCAAGGCAAAGCTGACGGAGCAAAACTCCGGCAACGCCCCGGCAACAGCCCCGGCCAGACTGTAAAGCAAACGAAAACGAAACAACAAACCAACTAAAATGAAACAAACATGAAAAGGATTGAGACTATTGCAAAAGCAGACAATTTCTGCGCAATCAACATCGGCAAGATGAGCGAACTTGGTGAATATGTGCTGGAGCTCGGACCTGAGGTGATTATTCCGGGCAAGGTGTTTTGCGGGGCGACCCTGGGGGCTACCGGGGCCCAGTTCTCCATGCAGTCGTTTGCCCCGGGCACGGAGACGGGGTTCCTGCACACCCACAAGGAGCACGAGGAACTCTACTTCTTCCTCGGCGGCAAGGGCGAGTTCCAAGTCGACGGGCAGGTCGTCCCCGTTTGCGAGGGCAGCGTGGTGCGCGTGGCCCCGGCCGGACGCCGCTCGGTACGCAACAACGGCAAAAAGCCGCTGGTGATGCTCTGCGTGCAATACCGCCAAGGCACGTTCACTGCCGACGACCTCGACGACGCCACCATATTGCCCGACAAGGTTGAATGGTGAACTCTGCCGCCGAGGGGCCTTTGCGGCAACAAATATTTACAAAGCCGCCCCGCCCCACCGGCCGGTGACAACATGTGATGCGAAAAGTGCCGTTTTGGATTGCAAAACGGCACTTTTCGCGTTGCAAAACGGGCCGTTCAGCAACGCGATTCGGGCCTTCCGACAGGAAGGGGGCCCCGCACCGGGGCAGAAGGCCCGCAGGCCTGCCCGAACACTGCGCCGCTGCAGGTTTTCGGCGAGCCGCCTTATGGCCTGGAAACACATGCAGGCGGCATTCTCTTTTCTTGCCTTTTACATTGAAACAAGGGATGCGCCGCGCTGTGGCCGCCTTGCCCCAACCCTATTGAACCGAAGGCAAAGAAAAGCCAAACGCGGCCGCAACCACCGCCCTTAGGCCCAACCATTTGCGGGCATAGGCCCCATGCCGCCGACGAGCCATCACGACAGTATCGCCCTGAATGCCATCCGGCAAGGCAAGTCGGGCGCATGGCGGACATACGCGCAATGGCCGGCAAGCCCCGGGCGGCAAGGGGCACGGCACAACCGCAACCAAGGGGTGGCCGGCGGCCGGGCACAAGGGTCGGCCCCACAGAGAGCCCCGGCCATGGAAACAAAAACCTCGCCAAGGGCTCTTGGCGGGGTTTACTGTCACATACTACCGTGGACTTGCGCCCGGAGGGGTCACTTCATCTTATCCCCGGCCTTATCCTTCTTGCCGGCCTTGAGCGGAGTAACCGTATACCCCATCTTCTGGATGGCGCTCTTCAGCAGCTCGGGCGACGTCTTGTCTTTGCGGTATTCAATTGTCACCGTCTTTTTGGGCAGGTCTACATCGAGCCCCGTCACGCCTTTCTCAAACGAAACGTTGTCTTCGATGCGCTTCTGGCAACTCTCACATGTCATCGACACGAGGAAGGTAACCTTTGCCTTGTCTTTCTGGCCGCCGTTGGGCTCCTTGGCAGAAGCGGCCGACGAAGTGGCCAACAACATGATGGCCGAAATGATTAATGTCTTTGTTGTCATTCTATTGAGTTTATTAAGTTGAACATCAGAGTGGCTTCGGTATGTTATACCGTATGCCACAATATAGCTTGTAGCCCATGGTAGGCCCCCAGACCATGGTAGCGTCGAAGTCGGGGCCGTAAGGGTTGGCGGCGGCCACCACGGGGTTCTTTTGCCTGTAATCGGTCAGGTTCTCGCCGCCGGCATACATGCTCCACCGGCGGAAACGGCGCGTCAGCTGCGCGTTGAGTATGACATACGACGGGAAGGTGGTGGCCCACAGCGGCTTGGCTGCGTCGGGCGACGGCATGCGCCCGCCCCCGTTGAACTGCACCGTCAGGTCAAACTGCCACTTCTTCAGCGGTGTCTCGTATGAGGCCGTGGCCAGGGCCTTGTACCGGCTCGTCAGCGGCTTGCGCATCAGCGTGCCGTTGTATGTCGACTTCACGTCCATCCAGCGGTAAGCGCCGAGCAGCGTCAGTCCGCGCAACAGCTCGTAGCTGGCGTCTACCTGCACAACGCTCGATGTCGACCGCCCGTCCAAGTCGTGGAAATATATGCCGTGGGCATCCTTGTCGAGGTCGACCACGACCTGCCGCTCGAAGTCGGTGTAGAACCATTCGGCGTTGACATTGAGATCTCTGCCGCCCACAGGAATCCGCACCGAGGCGCCCACGCCGTAGTTCCATGCCGCCTCCTGGCTCAGGTCGCTGTCTATGTGCCATGTGCGGCTGCTTGCCAGCAGGTAGCTGTTTTCGGGAAAGACAAACGCGCTGCGGTAGCCCTTGCCCGCCGACGCGCGAAAGTCGACCCACTTTGCAGGCGTATATTTAATGTGCGTGCGCGGCGTCACGAACCATCCGTAACGCGAGCTGCGGTCGCCGCGCAAGCCGGCCATCCACGTCAACTTGTCCGAAGGGCGCCATGTATACTCGGCATAAGCCCCGCCCACGCTCTCGCTCACGTCGGCCCACTGCGGCCTGTAGGTGCTTACTACGTTGCCGCGCTGCGAGTATTTGTCCCAATTGTAGTTTAGCCCGGCCGCCAGTTTGTGGTGCCGGCCGAAGTCGCGCTCGTAAAGCAACGATGCGTAGACGTTCGACTCGTAGACGTTGTACGACTTGTCGGCGTAGCCCGACTGCTGGCCGTGGTACGACCCCGACACTATCAGGGCCACGCTCTCGTTGCGGTCTTGGTTTATTATGAGCCCGTTTTTCGCGAAAGCCTCCACCCTGTTGGCGTCGTTGGATATGGCATAGGGGGCCATGGCCATGTCGCCGTGCAGCGTATGTGCCGTCTGCCCGCTCTCTCGCCTGTCGGCCAGCAGCTTTAAGCCCCACTGCGACACCAGGCGCGGCGTCTGGTAGTGCCAGCGGTTCATCAGGCTCAGCGCCTGCATCTTGGGCATGTCAAGGAATGTGTCGCCGTCACGGTCGTGGGCCTGCTCCTCGTTGTAATAATTCAGGAACAGGGCCGTCGACAATCTTTTGTTCAGCTCTACGGCCCCAACCACATTGCCCTCATAGCGCCCTGCGCTGCTAGCAAACAGGTTGACAAACAGCGGGTCGGCCACCTTGGGCTTCTTGTATTCTATGTTTATCTGCCCCGTCACCGACTCATAGCCGTTCTTCACCGAGGCGGCGCCCTTCGACACCTGTATGCTCTGCATCCACGGCCCGGGCACATAGTCGAGCCCGTAGACCGAAGCCGCGCCGCGCAGGTTGGGAAAGTTCTCGGTGAGCATCTGCACATAGGTGCCCGCAAGCCCCAGCAACTGTATCTGCTTGGCCCCGGTCACGGCGTCGCTGTAAGCCACGTCGACCGACGGGTTGCTGACGAAACTCTCTGAAAGGTTACAGCATGCTGCCCGCGTGAGGGCCTGCGAGGTGATGCTCTCCATCTGCATCACGCTGCTGCGGCTCCTGATGTTGCCCAGCCCGCCTGTCGAGACAACCACCTCCTTGAGCTCGGTGGCAGGCGAGAGCACCAGCACCTGGACGTCGTCGGGGCGCTCCATGGGGTGGGTAAGCGTGGCAAAGCCCACATAGCCGGCCTTGAGCTGGCGGACATCGTCGGGCACTGTAAGCTCAAAATAGCCGTCGCCATCGGCAACGGCCTTGTGGTTGCCATCGTCGTAGACCACAGCCCCGGGCAACGGAGTGCCCTCCTTGTCGAGCACATAGCCCTTGACGGTCCTGTCGGCTGCCCATACACCGGCCCCGACCATATTGAGAAAGATTATCAATGCTAAAATCTTTGTCATAAAAAAAACCTCCTAAATGTTGTTATCCTGAATTTTCTGCATTACAAAACCCAAATCGCCCAATGCCTGCAGCGCCACGCCATATCGTCCGTCAGGCCTGTGGCGCCATGCCCGGCGGGCCTGTGCCCATTGAGACTGCCGGCTTTTGTGCGGCACCAAACAATGGGGTGTTGGGCGCAAAGATACGGAAAAATCAGCAAACGGTATCCGTTTCGCCACAAAAAATAGTAGTCGGTATGTCGCCATCATTCTCACCTATCCATCTGAAACAAGCTCACGGCCACCCTCTTTCCGCCTCACGGCCATGATTGGCCTGCCTGAAGCGGCAATGCGCGGGCATGGTCGGCGGCCATGTCATAGGTATGGCAGAAATGGTTTCAGGCGGATTTTTTTCAGTAACTTTGCAGCGGCAAAAGCGCCGTTGACGCTACACAGCGGTGCCAACAAACAAGAAGACAAGACAATGGAGCATATAATAAGGAAAGCCGGCCACGCCGACAGCGAGAGGATATGGCAGATAATAACCGACGCCAAGCGGCTGATGGCCGAACGGGGCAGCACGCAGTGGACAGAGAGCTACCCCTCGGCAGACACCATTGAAGCCGACATCTGCTCTGGCCACGCCTTTGTGGCGTGCGACCGGAGGCAAGTGGCGGTGGCCTACGCCGTGATAACAACCGAGCCCGAGGCTGCCTATGCCGACATCTGCGGACGGTGGCTCACGCCCGGGCCCTATGTCACTGTGCACAGGCTGGCCGTGGCCGACGGATGGCGGGGCCTCGGACTGGCCCGGGCGCTGATGGCTCGGGCCGAACGCGAGGCGCGGTCGGCTGGGGCTACAGGCGTGCGCGTAGACACCAACCACGACAACGCCGCCATGCTGGCCCTGCTCCCGGCCATGGGCTATGAGCTGTGCGGCACCGTCAGCTACGGCCCGCGGGGCGAGCGCATAGCCTTCGAGAAGGCCGTGGCCCACTGACAGCAGCCACACGCCGGGCCTATGCCGCCCCACCACCACCATCAAGCCCATATCAGGCACCATACCGCCGGGGGCGCTGTTTGCTTGCCGCCCACGGCCTTCACTGAGGGTTCGCCATGTTGCCGGCATCGTGGCGGCCGCCTTGCCTCGGCGCAGCCACCCACCCCATGGCCTACTCTAATGACGATTTGTGCTAAAACCAACGAGGAGGCAACGGACATCCGTTGCCTCCTCGCCATATCATGGGGTCACCCCTTGGTTACCAACCGGGATTCTGCGAGAGGTTGGGGTTCTTCATCCTCTCTGTCTGCGGTATGGGGAAGAGGTACATGCGGTCGTTCCACTGGCGCGACACGCTTGTGCGGTTGCCGGTCACGGTGCCGTCGGCGTTGAGCGTCAGCTTCATCTCGTCTATAGAGGTGAAGTATTCTGAAGCCTCCCTCCAGCGGCGCACGTCCCAGAAGCGGTGGCCCTCAAAGGCCAGTTCAACCATGCGCTCGTTCTTGTACTTGGCCCAGAAAGCGTCTGCACTGAGGTCGCCTGGCACATTGGGCATGCCCACACGGTTGCGGGTGTAGTTCAAAGCCTCGGCGGCGCTCATCGGCAGGTCGCTCGTTGTGGTGTAGGCACTTCCGGTGTAGCGGAACATAGCCTCGGCATAGTTGAGGTAGAACTCACCCAGGCGGAATGTGAGCCAGGTGTGGCGGTCGGCCGTATACCTGCTGTTCGAAGACAGGTCGATGGCCGTGTGGCACAGCTTCTTCACATAGTAGCCCGTAGGCGTGCCACCCGTCAGAGGCTCAGCGTGCAGTCCGCCGTAGTATGTCTGCAGCGGGTTGGTGTTGTAGCTCGGCCACTGCACGTCGCCGTTCTTGGCAATCGTCACATAGAAGCGCGGGTCGCGGTTGTCGTAATACAGGCTGTCGGGGTCGAAGTTGTCGAGCTGGTCGGGGCGCATGCCAGCGTTGGTGCCTGATGCAAACTCGTAAGCGTCGACAAGGTTCTGCGTCGGGCAGTTGCCGCCAACGCCACCTTCAATTCCCACGGGATAGTTGTAAGACTCGAATGTGTTCGACGTTCCGCCGGACTCGGTGCCGTAAATGCGGCGACCGAAGATAATCTCGCACATGATGTCGGGGTTGTTGAAGTTGTCGGTTGCCCACAGCGACTCATAGTCGGCAGCGAGGTGCTTGCCGCGGGCCGTAGCCTCGTCGATGAGCTGCTTTGAGTAGAGGGCTGCCATGTGGTAGCGCTCCTGGTCGCCATCGGGGTTGAACAGCGGGCTTGCCCAGTAGAGGGCGGCACGCGCCTTGAGGGCTATGACAGCCAGGCGGTCGGCACGCCCGGTCTCGTTGGCACCCATGTCCATTGCTCCCATGTCTGAATAGTCAACGATGATAGAGTCTTCGATGAAGTTGCACTCGTCGATGATGAACTGGAAAATGCTGTCGCTCGACTCCCTGGGCAGCGAGTTGGTGATGTCATAGCTCTGGTTGTGGGTCACGAGTGGCACACCGCCATACTGGCGGGCCAGCACAAAATAGAAGTAGGCGCGAGCGTAGCGGGCCTCCCACTTGTAGTTGTTGTAACGGTAGAGCTGCTGCAGGTAGTCGCTGTTGAGCTCAAGGTCGTCGAAAGTGAGGTTCTGGAAGTCGTCGAGCACCACGTTGCAGACGGCTATGCCCTCATACATGTCGTTCCAGATTGCGCTCTTCGCGTTGGTAGGGCTCCACGAGCCGTTGTAGAAGTCTTCTATTACGTTACCCATGGTGGCATACTGCGACTCATCACTGGCCGAGCCGAGCAACGCGCCAGAGTAATACTGACCATAGTCATAGTCGAAATGGTTGTATATGTCGGTCATGAAGCCGCCCACCCTTTCGAATGTCTGGATGATTTCCTCTCTGTCCCGGAGAACGTACTCATTGTAGTCCATGCGGTCGGAGCAAGCCGTAAGAGCCATCACCCCGGCTATGCAGCCAACAAATATCTTACTCTTTTTCATGATTCTGTAGTTTAATGTTGGTTAGAATGTTAATGCCAGGCCGGCCACGATGCTCCTTGTGAGCGGGGCGCTGACGCCATAAGACTCAGGATCTGACACCTCGAGGTTGTCGATGCTGAACAGGTCGGTGCCGCGGACATAGAGTTTTGCGCCACCCAGTATGCCTGTAGCGTCCATCAACTTCTGCGGGAAGTTGTAGTAAAGCTCGATGTAGCGCAACTTCAAGAACGAGCGGTCCTCCACCCATACGGTGTTGGTCTGGTAGTTGTTGGCATTGCTCTGCGAGCTCAGGCGCGGATACTTGGCATTGGGGTTGTCGGCCGTCCAGCGGTTGTCGTAAGCATACTGAGAGATTGTGGTGTTGTTGATGAGCGGCCAGTACATGCTCTTTGTGTTGAGCACTGCAGAGTAGCGGGCCGTTCCCTGGAACATTGCGTCGAAGCCGAGGCCGCGCCATGCTGCTCCCAGATGGAACGAGTAGTAAATCTCGGGCGCTGCATCGCTGAAGCCAATGGCCACCTGGTCGTTGGCGTCGATGACGTCGTCACCGTTCACATCCTCATACTTGATGTCGCCGGGACGCACAGTGCTGAAAGTCTGGGTGGGGCTGTTGGCGATGTCTTGCTCATCCCTGAAGAAGCCGATGGCCTTGAGTCCGTAGATCTGGTTGAGCGGACGGCCCGTCTGCACGAGGTTGCCGTAGAGGCGCGGCTCTTCCATCTGCTCCACTATGCGGTTGTGGTTGAGCGCGAAGTTGGCGCCAACGTTCACCGTCCAGTCGCCGAAGCGCTTTGCATAGTCGGCGCCGGCCTCAAATCCCCATGTCTCAACGATACCGCCGTTCTCATAAGGCGCGTCAAGTCCGATTACCTCGGTATATGCTCCCGATGCCTCCACCCAGATGTCGGTGCGCCTCTGGTAGTATGCGTCGAACGTCAGGTTAAGGCTGCCGAAGAGTGAGGCGTCGAGGCCTACGTTATACTTGTAAGCCTTCTCGTGGCTCGGGTTCTCGGTGGCGAGGCGGTCGAGGTAAGTGCGCCCGAACTGCGACGTCCACGAACCCTGGAACGGATAGGTGCCTCCGCTGGTGACATACTGCTGCGTGTAGTATGTCCACACGTTGTCACCCGGCAGGTAGTCGGCATTGATTATGCCGAACGAAGCGCGCAGCTTGAGCAGGTTGACCCACTCGACATCCTTGAGGAAGTTCTCGCGCGACATAACCCATGCTGCAGAAACGGTGGGCGAGAACGACCACTTGGTGCCCGGTGCAAGGCGGCTTGAGCCGGAGCCCACGAGGGCGAGGTCGAGCCAGTAGCGGTTCTTGTAGCCATAGTGGCTCCACCACGACACATCCTGGCGGTAGATGGTATTGTTGAGCCCGGTGGTCTCCTGATACTCATAGTCATATTTGAGCTGAGTGTAGATGGAGTGGTCGCCGAAGGTGTTGCCATAGTTCAGGCCCACGTCGAAGTGGAAGCGTGCAGCATAGGTGTTGGTCTCGGCGGCTGTGCCCATGGTCGACTCGGCAATAACGCGGTAATCGTCGGCAATGGTGGGCGCGCCGTTCTCCCATGCGCCCGGTATCTGGCTTCCGTAGTCGTATCCCTTGCTGTGGTTCTCGAATATGTTCGACGTGTTGTCGTAGCCCACACGTACCGTTCCGCCAAGCCCTTCGAGTATCGCTGACAGGTCTTGCGTAAGGGTTATGTCGGAGAATATGCTCCGCGTGTGGTTCTTGGAGTAGGCAGCGCCCACCGACTGGGCCACGGGGTTGACCGTTCCGCTCCATGTCGGGTTGCCGCCCCACAGCCCGCTCTCTGCCCTTACGGGGAAAGCAGCCGACGGGAGCGAGTAAACCATGTCCCAGATGTTGGCCGGCCCGGCAGCGGCATTGCCCGCATCGCTGGCGGCCTCGGCGTTTGCGCCTGGCGAGCTCGACTCGCTCAGCACACCGAGCAAGTTGACACGCATCTTGGTCTTGGGCGTGAGGTCGGCGTCGAGGTTAACCCTCATGCTTCCCTTTGTATACTTGTCCTGTGTGGAATAGCCGTCGTTCTCGTTCGGGTTGGCTATGAATCCCTTGTCGGTGATGAGGTTGACCATGGTGTAGTAGCGGAAGTTCTTGCCTCCTCCGGTAAACTCCACGTTGTATTTGTTGGTCACCCCGTGGTGGCGATAGGTCTCGTCGACCCAGTTCACGTTAGGATAGAGGTAAGGGTATGTGCCGTCGCGGAATGCGCCAATCTCGTCGGCGGTGTAGCGTGCGCCCAGCCCGTCGTTGGCACGGGCCTCGTTCACGGCACTGGCATACGTGGCAGCGTCGACGAACTGAGGCCTCTTCACCATATAATTATATATATGGTCGTAGCTGAACTTCACCTCCTTGGAGTTGTACTTGCCGCGCTTTGTGGTGACGAGAATCACGCCGTTGGCCCCTTTGTAGCCATAGAGAGCCACGGCAGCGGCATCTTTCAGAATCTGCACCGACTCCACCTCGCCCGGCGACACGTTGTCGATGTCGCGCTCAATGCCGTCGACGAGAATCAGCGGGGTGCTTGTTGACAGGCTCTGCAGGCCGCGGACATAGAACGTCGGGTCGGCAGCCGAGTAAGTGCCGGAGTTCTGCAGCGACACAAGTCCAAGGCCCTGCCCGATGATGGAGTTGCCAATGTTGCGTGCGCTACGGCGGTCGGTGGTCTCAGAGGTTATCACCGACACTGCGGCTGTAGCCTCCTCGCGCGTGAAAGTCCTGTCGGCTCCCACGTCAATCTTCTGCCCGGCAAACTTTTCAGCCGCCGACAGCTCTTTTATAGAGTCGTTCTGAGCTGCCGCCGGCATGCTTGCACAGGCCAGCAACGACAGCACCAATATCTTGTTTCGTTTCATATTACTCAATTTATCTATTGAACTTCGTTAGTTGTCACATAAGTCCTTGAGTTCCCCGATTACCATCCGGGGTTCTGGATAAGCCCATAGCCCTTGTTGATTTCAGTCTGCGGGAACGGGAACAGATACCACTTGGCATCGAAGCCGGACGTCCAGGCCGTCCTTGTCCAGTTTTCGTTGAACGGGAAGCGCTCGTATTCAAAGTCGGTGGGCTCATAGAAGCCGGGTGCTGTCGGGTCGTCGGCCGATGTGCGCTTGTCGCCGTTTGTCCACATCGTGGTCACCGTATCGCGCACGCCTGTCGTCGGGTCGGTCTGCATACGCCATATACGCAGTCCGTGCAGATGCTTCTCGAAGATGTCTTCCCTCTTGTAGCGGATGAGGTCAAAGTAGCGCTCGTTCTCGAATCCGAGCTCGCAGGCGCGCTCACGGAGCAGCTCCTCGAGCAGGGCGTTCTTGTCGCCGGTCAGGTTCTTGTCGGGGTTGCACTCCACCAGTCCCCTCATTCCAACGCGCGAACGCACGAGGTCTATGTAGCGCAGGGCGCCGTCGAAGTCGTTGTCGGCCTGCAGCAGTGCCTCGGCGTATGTGAGGTACATGTCAGACATGCGGATGACATCCCACTGCGGGAACTGGCGGTCGTAGCACGAACCCACCACATACTTCTTGTTGCCGAAGCCCGTTGCAAAGTATCCGTTCTCGGTTGCGGGCTGCTGGTTGGCGTCGGTTCCGCCCACCCAGTTTTCGCAAATGTCGCCCGTGGCGTTGCCGTCGGTCCAGTTGGTCTGCTGCGGCACGCCGTTGACATAAACAGTCTCATAAAGGCGCGGGTCGCGTGTGAGCACGCGGTTCTGCAGGTCTTGCAGCCCCTCTTGGCGGTCGCCCTTGACGAACATCGTGTCGAGGCGTCCGGCCACACTGTCAGTGTGCCAGTCGAACGGTGTACCGTCGCGCCACGGGAACATCTCGACATACTCGGCCGTCGGGGTGTAGGCATAGCGGTCGTTGCGCCCGTACATGAGCGTATAGCCCTGATACTTGGAGTCGTGAGTACTGTTGGTGACGCGCACCGAATATATTACCTCGGGGCTGGCCTGGTTGACATAGCCGTAGCGGAAGGCATAGCGGTAAGCCTCCTGGGTGTTGGCCGTAGGCATAACCATGCGGTAATAGCCGTTGGCAGCCACCTCATTGAAGAACTGGCGGCAGGCCGTGCGGCACGAATCCCACAGGTCCTGGCGATAGCTGCCATACCAAACGAGGCTGTCGCGCTCGGCTTCGGTAGAGCCGCCATAGTAAGGCTGGTCGCTGTTGAAGAGCGGAGAGGCCGCAAACTGGAATATCTTGCACTTCAAGGCCATGGCGGCAGCCCTTGTCCATCGGCCGGTCTCTGTCTGAGCAGCCGTGCCGGTGTATGCCCAAGGCAACACGCTCGACGCCTCGTCGAGCAAGCCGGTCATGAAGCGCACGGTACGGTCAACCGACGCGCGCGGAAGGTTGTACGACCCGTCGAGGCCCGAGAACGTGCCGGTTACGATAGGCAGTCCGCCGTAGCACTTGAACATATTAAAGTATGTAGAGGCTATGAGGCACTTGCACTCGGCCGAAAGGCGGTCTTTCTCGCTCTGCTCCATGCCGGGCACACCGTCGATATTCTCGAGCAGCATGTATGCCGAGCGTATCAGCTCCCAGAAGTTCTCGGTGGTGAAGCCGTAGATAGGGCCGTCGGTGCTGGCCGTCAGCGTTCCGCCATAATAGCTGTCGAAAAGCATGGCGCCGGTATAGTGGAGCTGGTAGATGTCGGTAAGGGCATCGAGCTTGCCTTTCCAGTAGCTGGCCGACAGCGGAGAGTCGTTGGAGCTGCGGTAAGGTATGCCGTAATACTGCAGTGAGTATATGCCGGCCACAAACTGGCGGGTGTACTCAGCGTTGTGGAACACAGAGTCTTTGGTGGTGCCACCGCTCGGAGCCTTGTCGAGGAACTCGCTGCCCACGGCAATCTCGTCGGTGCACGAGCTGACGCCCGCTGCAGCAGCCACGGCTACCAATCCGCCAAATAACAACTTATGTATTTTCATAATTAAATTCCGATTTTAATGATGTTCTGCTGTGAATTAGAATCCTAACTTAAGCGACACTGTGTATGTGCGCTGCAACGGGTATGACGGAGAAGCGCTTGCCCTGGTCTCCGGGTCGCCCCAGATGTAGGGAGAAATGGTGAAGAGGTTGTAGCCGCTCAGAGCCAGCTGGAGCTGGTTGAGGCCAATGCTCCTCATGAACGGGAAGTGGAAGTCGTAAGCCACCTCGAGGGTCTTGAGGCGCAGGTACTTGGCGTCCTTCTCGTAAAGTGTCGACGTTGCGTAGTTCTGCGAACCGTTGGTCTGTGTCACACGGGGATACTCGGCGTCCTGCGAAGGATTGTCCACTGTCCATGTGTGGTCGAGGTGATATTTGAGCAGACCGCCCTGGTCTGTCGTCGTACGGCCCTGGAACGGGCGCATGAACACGTCGGAGAGGTAACGCGACACGTTCCACGCGCCGGTGAACTGCATGTTTACGCTCAGGTCTTTCCACTTGAAGCCGAGGTTCAATCCGGCGATGTACTCCGGGTCGTCGGTATAGCCGTAGTCGCGGCTCATATCGTTTTCGTCTATTTTCCCGTTGCCGTCGAGGTCTACGTAAATGGCATCACCGGGCTTCAGGTTCTCGTTGGCAATGATCTGCTGCGGGAACGGCTGCCCGAACTCGCGCTCATAGTCGGCCTCGGCTCCGTTGTAATAGTATTTCCAGAAGAGATACTGGCTGCGCGAGCCGATGCGATGGCCCTTCTGATACTGATACTCGTTGTTTAGCGGGGCTTCCTTCATCTCCTTTATCTCGTTCTGGTTGTACGAGAGGTTTACGCCAACCCAGTAACGGAAGTCCTTGCCTATCTCGTCCTGCCACTTCAGCGAGAGTTCCCAGCCCCAGCTGTCCACCTCGCCTTGGTTGGTGTAAGGCACATCGAAGCCGATGATGCTCGGTGCCGTGCCGTCGCGGAGCAGAATGTTGGTACGATGCTCCTTATAGTAGTCGAACACGGTGCGCAGACGATTGTCAAACAGGTTGAGGTCGAAACCGTAGTCCTGCTTGAAGGCCTTCTCCCAAGTCACCTCAGGGTTGTTGCGCGATGACTCGAATGCGCCCGGATAGATTGTGCTGTTCTCTATGCCGAAAGAGTAGCCGCGTCCGCCACGGGCCCAGATGGCGCCGTTGTTTACTGTGTATGGGTCGTCGAGATACATGAAGCGCGAGCCGCCAATCTTGTCGTTACCCACAAGACCCCACGATGCGCGCAGCTTGAAGAAGCTGACAACCTTTGACAGTGGCTTGAAGAACTTCTCTTCGCTGACCACCCATCCGATAGACCCTGCGGGGAAAGTACCGAAGCGGTTCTCGGGCGCAAAGTTCTCCGAACCGTTGTAACCGATGTTGAACTCGGCCAGGTAGCGGTTGTTCCAGTCGTAGGTGACACGGCCCACAAGGCCCACATATCCGCGGGCGAGGTCGGGATACTCGGTCGAAGAATAGTAGTATTGCTTGCTCTGGTTGTACAGCAACAGGGCGCCGATGGTGTGCAGTCCGAACGAACGGTTGTAGTTGAGCGAAGCCTCGGCATACCAGTCGCGCGCCTTGCCGGTGTCGGTCGAGTAGCTCACCGGCTCGTCGCTGCCAATCTTCCTGTAGGCAATGGTGCCGTCGTCCTGCAGCACGGGGTTGTAGGTGGCCACGGCAGCCGAACCGTTCTTGAGCACGTTGTACTGGCTGTTGTACGAGCCCTTTATCTTGAACGACAGACCCTTGGTTATCATGTCGAGCTTCTGTTCGAGCTGGAGGTCCATCTGGAGCTTGTTGACCTGCGTGTTCATGAATCCGGTGCCATAGTAGCCCATGCCCGAACTGCCGACAAACGGCAGCTGCACGTCGGAATAGTCGGTCGTGGTGGCCACAAGGCGGTCATCCACGATACCGGGGCTCGAGAACGGCGTGGCCTGGTAGGCCAGCATGATCATTCCCGATGCACCCTGGCCCGTGTAAGGCTTGTGGGCGTTGCTCATGTTTCCGGCAATGTTGAACGACAGTGTGGTTGTGTTTGTCACGTCCATGTCAAGGTTGGCACGGTAGTTAAAACGGTTATAGGCGTAGCTGTTGTCGTATTCCTGGTTGAACTGCTGGAACAGACCGCCCTGGGTGAACACACCGGCCGAGATGAAGTAGCGCACCTTCTCGCTTCCTCCGCTGATGTTCACGTTGTGCTGTGTCTGCAGCGTGGCGTCTTTCATGATGTAGTCGGCCCACTCCGTGCTCGGGAACCTGATGGGGTCGGAGCCGGTGCGGAACTTCTCGAGCAGCTGCTCGTCGGAGAACTGCGGCGTACCTCCGTCGTTCTCTCTCATCATGTTGTGGAAGAGGGCGTATTCGTAGCTCGATGCCTGCTCAACCATCTTTGTAGGCATCAGGAGGCTGAACGAGGTCGAACCGCTGATGCGCGCCTTTCCCTCCTTGCCTCGCTTGGTAGTGATGAGCACCACGCCGTTGGCGCCTCGCACACCGAACACAGCCGTTGCCGATGCGTCCTTGAGCACGGTGATGCTCTCGATTTCGTTGGGGTCGATGTCGCTCATCGAGCGCTCCACACCGTCAACCTGTATGAGCGGGGCGGAGTCTTCCCATGTAGCCTGTCCGCGCACGAACACCGTGGCGGCGTCCGAGCCCGGCTCACCTGAGTACTGCACCGTGGTCACACCCGAAAGCTGTCCGGCAAGCACGTTGTTTACCGAGCTGACCGGCGTGCGCACGATTTCTTCGCCCTTGATGCTGGAGAGCGCTCCCGTCACGGTCACTTTCTTCTGGGTACCGTAGGCAACGACCTCAACGCCCTGCAAGACGTTTGAGTTCTCCTCGAGCACCACCTTCATGCCGTTCTTCGCGCTCACCACCGCGGGCTTGTATCCCACGAAAGTGATTCTCAACTTCGTGCCGGGAGCCACTTTCAGTGAAAACTTTCCGTCGAAGTCTGTAACTGTTCCCTGGGTGGTCTTGCCGCCCTCAATGATGACACTGGCGCCGATAACGGTCTCGCCATTCTGGTCGACTACCGTGCCGCTAATCATACCCTGCCGTTGCACGGCCTGCACTTCGGCCGAGGCGGGAGCAAGGCCCGACGGATGGAATCCGCACAATAGGGCGACAGGCAGCAGCCACCATCTTTTCAGTAACTTATTGTCAGCCATCTTAGTAGTATAAATTTAGTAAAACAAAGATTTTATTTCATTCTTTTTGTGAGATGCGCCATATAGCCCCCCAGGCATCGACGGCCGGCACTCACAGCCCGCGAAACGGGCATAACGCATTCAAGCATAACTCTTACGGCGGCTCGGCGGCTTTGGCCGCAGTCCGCATATTCATTTTCGTATAACCGATAAGCATTGCATTTATCATCTTAGGCGTTTGTTACATTTCAGGCGTTGGCACTCCGGGTGCCGGTTTTCTGACAGTGCGTAGTCAAACAGCTGTCTGCAAAGTTAAACATTCCGTTCACATATCTTAGTAGATAAATCATCGAAAAAGCTACCTTCATTACAGTTTTTAGTCATTACAGTCAAACCGGAGCAGCATCAACCTCCCAACCCGCGGGTTGCCGACATTGAGAACTGCAACAACGGCATTTCCGACACAATACGGAACATGGCCTGCAGGCTGCCCCGACGCGCAATGTTTCACTGCAAAGTGGCCGGTGCACACACCTGCTCTTTTCGCAAACAAAGGTAGAAAAATAATAAAAGTTATTTTTGCCGCTACCGTTAAAAAAGCCTAACAAGTCATGGTTTTAACATACCAACGAAACATCTGTGCAACAGTGATTGCATTGCTGCTGCAGGATACTGCCGTTGCAGCACATCGGCAAAGAGAAAGCATAATAACAAAAATAATGAAACTGTGACAGCAATTCACGCCATTTAACACTAATTATTTACAACAACAGCCCGCACAATGACTCTTGGCAACAGTGACGCGGCCAATTTAAGCTACAGACGGCAACGCCCCTACCCCGGCCCAACTGAACCACTGGCTGGGGAAACGGCCCGGTGAAGCCCGGAAAACAGGATAAAATAAAAGCAACAGCCATAAAACCGGCAGTCCGACCGAAGCCATACTGTGGCACAGCCCATCCGTTACATTATCTGTAGCTGTTGTCTTGAACAGCTGCTTAATATGGCTTGGCATCGGTTGACTTGCAACAGCTACTTTTATTAATGAACATGCGCATCCTGCCAAATGCGGGAGTTGGCTGTTGTTTGAAGCAGTTATTTGCCTGCCGGAAGGAGTTGTCTCTCGCCGCGCTCGCCAATATAGTTTGCATACATCACCCACCAAAGCAGTTGCCGGAACCCCTCCGGCCGCCGCAAGGACACCAAACTCCCGCCAACTGCCTATAACAATTTGCCAACTTGCGGACATTCATATAGTATTATAATAGGTGGCGCTTGTCGCAGCACGGCCTGAAAGCCCTGCCGCCCCGAGGGCCGTTTGGGCCGCCCCGGCATGCCGGCATAGCAACATGGCGCCCCAGCATGCCCGGACAACAGGCAGAGGCATTGGCAGAAAAATGTTTACCCTAACCCCAGCCATACCGATACCGCAGCGCAAAACGGCCCGAAACGCACCACAATACGGGCCGTTCGGCCGTGGAATACGGCCCGTATCGCAACGCGCAACGGGCAACGCCGCAACAGCCTGTGGGCCACGACGTTGCGGCGCCACAGCGAAACGGACATGCCGAGAAATAATGTTTACACCTCGAACGTTAGTTTTTTTAACCGCATAACCATTAAAAATTACCGATAAAAATGCTTTTTTGTGGCATAACAATATCAATATCCCACCATAGCCACGCAAGTGCGCCACCTCCGGCCGGCTTGTGGCAAAAGCACGACAAACGAACTGACGAAACAAAATCACCCTATTAACCGCAAAGAATCATGAGAGCCATCGACTTTTACAAGCCTCGCGCTGTCACCGCAACAGCCACAGACGGCCACTCCACAGCAGGACGGAGCCAACGGCAACACAAGGACGGCCTCTACGGCACAGGCGGGCTACCGGCCATCCACACGCCAACCATTGCGTGAGGCACGCCAACCATAACATAATAACGACTAAAAACAACAGCAACATGAAAGGAAAACGAAACACAGCAGCAAGGCTGGCAGCGGCAATGACGATTGCCCTGGCGGCCACGGCATGCAGCAATGACGGCAATGCCCCAGCGCTCACCGACCCGCAGGAGATGTGCAACCCCAAACTTGTAGGCTATTCACAGCAAGTGACCGTGAACGGCACCGACACCTACAGTTGCATGGTGGAGTTTGCGAAGAATGCAGACGACACCACGAAGATGGACATGAAGATAGTTGGCATAAGCCCCGACAAGACGGAGTGGAACGCCACCGTGACTACCGTTCCGGCCGAGGGCTGCGTGAGGTTTGCGGGAACCGACAGCACAGACAACTACCGCCTCAGCGTGGAAGGCACATGGACGCCTCCGGCCAACGGCGAGACGTATGCCACGGTGAGGGCAGCCTGCAGGATAGAGAGGCGCGGCAGCTTCCCGGCACTGGGCCGCAAGCTCACGTTCCCGTTCACCGACGGATGGGCCAACACCTACGTCAGCGGGATGGACGAGGTGGAATATGAGGGTCAGAAGTACAGCGCAAGCATGGCCGTAGACAGTGCCATGACTTACATAGCGCGCCAACTGGCACGCGACTACGAGGCCCTGGAACTGTGCTTCAACCAAGACGGCACGCTCACGGTGGGGCTGAGGGGGCACGGCGCTCCCCAGGCCGAACCGTGGATGACGTTCAAGTACTGGCTCGACGGCAACACAGTGACAGTAGAGATAGACGACGAACAGGCAGCGAAAGTGGAAAACGACTGGTTTGGCGAGATGGACGCCCTGTGGTGGGAGCCCTTGTTTGCCGGCAGCTACGGGCGCAACACCCTCGTGCTGAAGTTCAACCAGCAGCGCGACTATATGTCGATGCTGCTATGCGGCCACGACTTCTCGGCCGCCATGCGCATGTACTCAAAGGGCAACGGCACACGGATGGCCGACCCACGGGGCAGCAAGTGGGTGAAAATAGCGGCCAGGGCCATGAACGACGACTGGATTGTGACATGCAAATCTGAGCCATTGGCCAATTGAATTTGCCATCAGCCGCCGCACCAAAGGCCTAATGGGGGTTGCGGCCCAAGCCCGGGCCACAGTCTACATTCACGTCAACGCCATCCGGCGGGTTTGGGATGCAACGATCCGGATGCAACAGAGACGGCCCGCCACAGCGTGTGTGGCGGGCCGTCTTGCCTGTCAGGCCGGGCTGAGAAGCTGCCTGTTTATATTTTTAAGTAGTTGTTGTCGGCGCCGCCCCGGGTGGCCCTGCAGCCATGGCCGCACGCCCGCTTTGCGGCAAACCGGCCGTGCACACGGCCAGGCAGCCAATCCGGCCTCGAACCCCGGCCCCGGCAGGCAGCGGAATGTATAGCAACAGCCTCCGAAAGCCAATGGCTCAATATCCCGGGTTCTGCATTTTCTCCTTTTCCTCCTTGCTCAGCGAAGCCCCGCTCGCATTGGTTATGCCGTCGAGGAACGACTGCGGTATGGGACGGTAATAGTGCTTGGCAGGGTCGAACTTGCCTATGCCGCGCTGCGAGCCGTCGTTGAACGCATTCCAGCGGGCCTCGAGCGTCTTGGTGCGGGCCAGGTCTTCCCAACGCTGGCTCTCGCCAATGAGCTCGCGGGTGCGCTCGTTGAGCAGGAAGCACATCATCTTCTCTGCGTCGGTGCTGCACTTCAGGGCCTCGTATATGGGCTTGTCGGCCTCAGAGTTCAATATGTCGGCCACGCTGCCCAGGTGCATCCGGCCCTTTGTCGAGGCTGTGGTCACAGGCATGTTGTTAGACTCGAAGTAGGTGTTCTCGTCGGTATAGATGGCACCCTCGGCCGAGAATCCGCCGCCCTTGTTGGTACAAACGGGGTTTTTCTTGTATGCCTGGCCTCCGTCGCGGCTCACCGAGCGGTCTTCACCCTCGGCATATCCGGCGCGGTCGCGCACCATGTTGAGATATACTATGGCCTTGTCGTAATCGCCCTTGCGTATGTATGCCTCGGCCACCATCAGCACGTCGTCGGCCGAACGGGCAATGATGGCGTCGCGGGTGCCAAACTGCGAGGCAACGGAGTTGCGCGCGCCATCGCGGAACTTAGACAGTGCCACGCCGCGGTTGTGGGGATAGATGGTGTAGTAGTTGCCCGAGTGGGTGGTGTTGTCACGGGCCGTGTTCCACTGGAAAGGCTGGCCCGCATAGTAGCGCACAAACGTGTGCTCGGGGCAAACCTTGCCGTCTTTGAGCACGTAATCCTCCGACTTGGTCTCACGTCCGTCCTTGTCGTGCCCCGGAGTGAAGCGCGGATCGCCCGGATTGTTTACTATATACTTGAGCCCTATCTGCCCTCCGACAAACCGATGCTCGCCGGCCTTGGCTTCGGCAGGATACTCGCCGGGGTTCCTGGCCATGGCATCGGCATCCCATTTCGGGGCGCCGTTGGTGTAGTTGCAGCCGTACTTGGTGACAAACGACTTCCAGAAACGAGAGTCGTTGACGCGGTCGAACACCTGCATGGCATACTCGGTGGCACTGACATAGCTGAACTCGCGGTCGCCGGAGATGTCGCGCTTCATGCCGGCCAGGTTCTGGTAAACCGACGGGAAGCACAGGTGCATCTGGTTGCCGAAGCGCCCCCAGGAGTCGCTGTTGTCAGAGAACTGGGCCGCCAAGACCACTTCGGCCACCTTCTCGTTGGCCCCGTCGGGCTCGGTGTAATCCCAAAGCTCCTGGAAGTTGGCGCACAACGGGTGGGCCTTTATCACCTCGTCGCCATACCTTATGACCGCTGCCAGGTCGGCATCTTTATAGGGGGCGTTCCAAGAGTCGTGCAGCTCGGAAGCGCGGAACAGGTGGGCCTTGGCCAGGAAGTGGGCCGCAGCCGACTTGGTGAGCCTGCCCAGCTGGTTGTCCTCGGGCTTTTCGGGCAGCAAGCTGTACGCCCGCTCAAAGTCGGATATTATCTGTGCGAAGCATTCCTCCTCGGTGTTGCGCGTGTAGGTGTAGTTTATCTTGCCGTTGCTCGGCTCGAGCTTGAGCGGAACGCCACCAAACTGCTTTACCAACTCAAAGTAGGCGTAGGCCCGGAAGAAGTAGCCCTCGCCCAGGCGCCAGCCATACTTGTCGCTGCCCTTGCTGTAGTAGCGCTCCACGTTCTGTATCAATATGTTGGCAGGCTCTATGGTTCCGTACATGTTGTCCCACAAAGGCTGGTTCGACGACGTCTCTCCCGAGTTCAGGTCTGAGCCATAGTGGTTCCAGGCGGCCATGTCGTTGTTGCCGCCCGTGAACTCGTCGATGCCCATGTTGTACATGTTGTAGCCCCATACATAGTTGAACTTGAACTTCAGCTTCTGGTATGTGCCCGTGGCCAAGTCGTTGAGCCCCGCCTCGGTATTGAAGTATGCGGTGCCCTTTTCCGTTATCAACTCCTCGTCGAGGAACGATTCGCTGCACGACGTCACGGCTGTTCCCAATGTCGCCCCCACAAGGATGGACGCGAAGAATATCTTGTTTGTTTTCATTATGAATCTTCTTTTTTAGAATCCGATGTTTAATCCGATGACCCAACTCCTTATCGTTGTGCCCGACCCATAGGTCGTTGTGTTGTTGTCATAGCTCATGAGGTCGGTGTCGAGCCACTTGCATTTCTTGTAGATGGTGAAGGGGTTCATGGCCTGAACGTACACCTTGAGGTTGCTCATGCCGAGCTTTCCCGCGATGGACTTGGGGAAGGTGTAGCCCAGCGAGATGTTGCGCATCTTGATGTACGACCCGTCCTGGTAGTTCATGGCGCTCGAGTAGGCATCGGCCGACTGCCCGTTTGAGCCGGGCGAATAGTACTCTGCATCCTCATTGGCGCCCTTTACCCAGTAGTCAAGGTCGCGCATGGCATACATGCCGCCCAGGGTTTCGGCTCCCTTGGGCACAGTAAACTTCCACCGGGCGTATATGAAGAACGACAGTTCAAAGCTCTTGTAGCTCAACGTGTTGTGCCATCCGCCCGACCACCGTGGCCTTACCTTGCCAACAATCTCCCTGTCGTTGGCGTCAATCTTGCCGTTGTTGTCGGTGTCTTTCACCTTTATCTGGCCGGGCTTGCGTCCGTACTTGGCAGCCTCCTCGGCCTCCGACGACTTCCAGATGCCGTCGTAGACATAGTCATAGTACACGCCTATCTCCTCGCCGACAAAGAGACGGTCGTTCACATTCTCCTCGACGCCGTTGTTAAGCTTGTCTACCCGGTTGCGGTCGATGGTCCATGTGAGGCTGGTAGTCCACGTAAAGTCTTTCGTCTTCACCGGTATGGCGTTCAGCTGCAGGTCGACGCCCCAGCCGGATGTCTCGCCCACGTTGGCGAAAGTGCTGACATAACCCGACAGCGACGGTATGGTCGTGGCCAGTATCAGGTCGGTGGTCTTGTTGTGGTAGTAGTCTACGGTACCGCTGATGCGGTTGCCTATGAACCCGAAGTCGAGTCCTACGTTCCACTGCCGTGTCTTTTCCCAGCCGAGGTCGAGGTTGGCCATCTTGTTGGGGTTCTTTGCCGATGCGTCGGAAGGCAGGTATCCCACCGACGTCGACTCGCCCCAGGTGTACACGTTTGACTGCACGGCGCCCTGCGTGGCGTATGCCGACACGGCATAGTTGCCCGAAACGCCATAGCCCAGGCGCAGTTTCAGGTTGCTCACCCACGCGGCTTTCTGCATGAACTCCTCTTCGGTGATGCGCCATCCGAGTGCCACCGACGGGAACGATGCCCACTTGTGGCCGGGTGCCAGCTGCGATGCGCCGTCGGAGCGCACGCTGGCGGTCAGCATATATTTGTCGGCATAGGTGTAGTTGATGCGCGCCATGTATGAAGCCAGCTGCGTCTCGGTAAGCCCGGTGGTATACTGCAGCGGCTTGCTCAGCGAGCTCGTGTTCCACCAAAGCTCGTCGGCGCTGGCCACGTTGGCCTTGATGTTGCCGTTCTCATAGTGGTACTTGGAAGCGCTCTGCAACAGGGTTATGCCTATGCGGTGGTTGTCGGCAACGGTCTTGTTGTAATAAATGAGGTTGTCGAGCGTCCAGGCCACCTTGTTCGAGGGATTATACTGGGCCACGTTGTTGCCGTCGCCGTTGATGCCCTCGGCCGCGTTGGCAATGCCCAGACGGTAGTATTGGAACTCGGGGCCGAACTGCAGGCGGTATGACAGTCCGTCGAGCGGCGCCCACACCTTGCCGAAGTCCACCTGCGCATAGGCGCTGCCATTGATGCGGAAGTCGTTGCGCTTGTTGGTGTTGTACCTCAACTCGTCGATGGGGTTTATGATGTTGACATTGTAAGCCCACGGGTTGCGTATGTATTTCCCGTCGGAATCGTATGGCACCGTCCATGGAATCATGCCGTTCAACGCCGAATAGTAATCGCCGGCGCCTGTCACCGACTTGCTGTAGTTGTAGCCGTAGTCCTGCACGCCGTACGAAGCGTTCATGGTGAAGCCCAGGCGCAACGGGTCGACAGGGTTGGCCTCGAACGACGTGTTGAGCGTGTAGCGCTGGTATTTCTGCCCCGGCTGCACCCCCTTCTGGCCCAGGTAGCCGAAAGAGCCATACCCCTTGAACTTGTCGGTGCCGCCCGATGCGCTCAGCGTGTGCTCGTTGGTGACGCCCGTCTGCTTGCCGTGCGAAGTCCAATCGTACGAGCCCACCAGCTCGGGATGGTACTTGCCGTCTACCCATGCCTTATCGATGTTGGCCCAGCTTGCCGGCTCTCCGCCAAACAGTTTCTGGTCGCTGGCATAGTCGGGGGCAAACTCCGAGTTGGGGTCGCCGTAGCCGCCATAGTTGTAGGCCGCACGTCGGGCATAGTCCAACCACTGGCGGCGTCCATCATCTTGGTCACGTCGTGTAGCGTAGATATGGTCACGGCACCCGAATAGTTGAGTGTCACCTCGCCGGCCTTGCCCTTCTTGGTGGTGACAAGCACCACGCCATTGGCTCCGCGGGCACCATATATGGCCGTGGCCGAGGCGTCTTTGAGCACCTCGATGCTCTCGATGTCCTGGGGGTTGATGTTTTCAATGCCGCCGTTTTGTATGATCATGCCGTCGACCACATACAGCGGGGCGCTGCTTGCTCCGATGGAACGCTGGCCGCGGATGGTGATGCGGCCCACCGTGCCGGGGCGTTGCGAGTTGGTGATGTCCACGCCGGCCGTCTTGCCCTGCATGCCCTCAAGGGCGTCTTTCACCGGCATGGCCGTCAGCGACTTGGAGTCCAGGTGCACCAGGGCGCCCGTGACGTCGCTCTTGCGCTGCACTCCGTAGCCCACAACGACCACCTCGTCGAGGGCCTTGTTGTCTTCCTGAAGCGTCACCCTGATGTCTGTCTTGCCCGCTGTGCTCACCCTCTGAGGGATGTAACCGACGTAGGACACTTCGATGACGGCGTCCTTGGCCACACGCGACAGGGTGAATCCGCCGTTGAGGTCGGTGACCGCGCCGTTTGCCGTGCCCACAACCTTTACCGTGGCGCCTATCACCGGCTCGCCGGAATTGTCGACCACAAAACCTTTCACAGTCCTTACTTGCTCCGCTATTGCTGTGGCAGCGCCAACCTGGCCCATCCCCAAGGGTGGGAAAGCTAAGGCTGAACATAACAAAACGGCAGGCAGGGCAGTGTGTTTTGAAAACAAATCTTTACCCATTTTTAGTTCGTTTTAAGTTAATTTACTATTGGCGTTAATTGGTTTTTGCTTGAATTGCTCTTGCAAAGTTATGCCTTTTAAATGTGGCATACACTAAATTATTTGACGTTTGTCTGTATTATTTGTCCAATAATACACAAAACAGGAGTTTTGGTAGATATTGTTTCGGAATAAGAACTACTGAAACAGTATTTAAAAACTGCCACATTATTTAACCCAAACCGTATATATGAACTTAAGCCAACGCCTTGCCGACTGCCGCGCACATGGGCTTGCCTGCTTGCGCAGAGCCCACGGGCCACCATTGGCCATGCCGCAAAGGCAGATGGCGGCTAAGGGAATCGGCTGTTGTGGGGGGCGGGCTGACGCCAGGTGGCAAACGGGGCGGTGGGCTAAGGCAGCCGGGGTGAGAGCCGTGGGGGAAACCTTGGCATGCGCGCCACAGCCGCGGCCCATGGCTGCCACGGCGGCACTGCAAGCCGCGGCGGCCATGGGCCACGGCTGCGAATTTACATTACATTTTATAAAAAGGCCGTATTGTCGGCCGAAACGGGCCGTGCTGCAACCCAAGACGGGCCGTTCCACAACGTGAAACCGGCCGTATTGCACGGCAAAAGCCGCCCTGCCCGGATGCCACACTGCAAACCAGACAGTTGGCCAACGGGCGGGACGGCTTTCGGAAGGTGAAAAACATTTTACAGCCACGGGCGCGGCCACGGCCGGGCCGCCCCGCAGCTGTGGGTCAGAGCGGAGCGCACGCGCTGGCCAGCCAGCTGCACTCGTCGGCGGTGAGCAACGGCGAGAGGCGCTCGTAGACCGTGGCGTGGTAGCCGTCGAGCCATTCGCGCTCGCCGGCGGTGAGCATTTCGGCCACTATGGGCTCGCGGTCGATGGGGCACAGCGTCAGCGGCTCGAAGGCCAGGAAGCGGCCACACTCGGTCTCGGCATGGGGAACGATGAGCAGTGTGTTCTCAGTGCGCACGCCGAAACGCCCTGCGAGGTATATTCCGGGCTCGTCGGTCACGGTCATGCCCGCACGCAACGGGGCCGGCTTCCACTCCATGCGTATCTGGTGGGGCCCCTCGTGCACGTTGAGGTACGAGCCCACTCCGTGGCCCGTGCCATGCAGGTAGTTGAGGCCCTCGCGCCATAGCGGCTCGCGAGCTATGGCGTCTATCTGCGTGCCCGAAGCCCCGTCGGGGAAGACGGCGCGCTCGAGGGCTATGTGGGCCTTGAGCACAAGGGTGTAGACGCGGCGCTGCTCTTCGGTTAGCGGGCCGAGGGCGATGGTGCGGGTGATGTCGGTGGTGCCGTCGAGATACTGAGCGCCGCTGTCTACGAGCAGCAGCCCTTCGGGGCGCAAGGGGGCATCTGTGGCCGGTGTGGGCTCGTAGTGCACTATGGCACCGTGGTCGCCGTAGGCCGAAATGGTGTCGAACGACGGCCCGCGGTACAGCTGCTGCCCGGCGCGCAAGGCCTCAAGGCGGGCGGCGGCGCTCATCTCGGTCTGGCCGCCGGCCTCGACAGCCGGGCGCAGCCAGCGCAGGAAGCGAACCATGGCCACGCCGTCGCGAAGCATGGCACGGCGGAAGCCCTCGATCTCGGCGCCGGTCTTCACGGCCTTCATGGCTGCCACGGGCGACGGCAGCCCAACCACCTCGACCCCGCGCACGGCGTTGAACAGCGTGTGGCAAGTGGCGGCGGGGTCCATGAGCAGGCTGTACTCGCCGTAGGCCCTCAAGGCCCGGGCCACGTCGGCATACGGGGCAACGCCCACACCGACAGAGGCAAGGTAGGCGGAAACCTCGGGCGAGAGTTTGGCCTGGTCGACGAAGAGCGTCGTGCGGTCGCCCTCCATCAGCAGGTAAGCCACGAAGACGGGGTTGCAGTGAACGTCGGTGCCGCGCAGGTTGAGCGTCCATGCAATGTCGTCGAGCGACGACATGAGCATGCCGCAGGCGTGGTCGGCGCGCAGGGCCGCGCGCAGCCTCGACAGCTTAGACACGGCCGTCTCGCCGGCCAGGCTCTCGGGGTAGATCTCAACGGCACCGCGGGGCAACGGCGGGCGCGAAGTCCACACCGGCGCCAGGGCGTCGAAGTTGGTGCGCAGGGTGATGCCGCCCCGGCTGCGGAGCTCGGCGGCAAGGGCATCGACCATGGAGGCAGGCGCAGCCATGCCGTCGATGCCGGCCGCCGTGCCACCGCTCACGGCAAGCTGACGGGCTATCCACTCGGCAACGCCGGGAGTGCCGTCGACACGCTCGCGCATGAGCACATAGCCGGTGCCGCGAAGGGCCTCCTCGGCAGCTATGAAGTAACGCGAGTCGGTCCACAGGGCGGCAGCGTCCAATGTCACCACCGCCGTACCGGCCGAACCGCCAAAGCCACTCACCCACTCGCGGCACTTCCAGTGGTCGGGCACGTACTCGCCGCAATGAGGGTCGGTGCTGGGAAAGATGAAGGCGTCGAGCCGCTCGCGCCTCATCACCTCCCGCAACTCAGTCAATCTGTTTTCAATGTTATCATCCATCGCGTGAAATTGTAAATTAGACTTTACAAAGGTATTACTTTTCAGAATTAATAACAAATTAAAGCCCATATAAACACACAGCATACACTTTTTTTTCTTAACTTTGCGCTGAATTTGAGTGACCAGGAACGTTTAATCATTATATAATAAAGATTATGGCATTTTTAACTAACGAAAAACTGACAATCGTAGGCGCAGCCGGCATGATCGGCTCAAACATGGTTCAGACAGCCCTCACCATGGGCCTGACAAGTGACATCTGTCTTTACGATGTGTTCTCACCGGAAGGCGTTGCCGAGGAAATGCGCCAGAGCGGGTTCGGCGATGTGAAGATCACAGCCACCACCGACCCCGAGGAAGCATTCACCAATGCCAAGTACATCATATCATCCGGCGGAGCTCCACGCAAGGCCGGCATGACCCGCGAAGACCTCCTGAAAGGCAACTGCGAGATAGCCGAGGGTCTTGGCAAGAACATCAAGCAGTATTGCCCCGACGTTAAGCACGTGGTCATCATCTTCAACCCGGCCGACCTCACCGGACTCGTTACACTGCTGTACTCCGGCCTGAAACCATCGCAGGTGACAACGCTGGCCGCCCTCGACTCAACACGCTTGCAGAGCGCCCTGGCAAAGAAGTTCAACGTGATGCAGAGCGAGGTTAAGGGATGCGCCACCTACGGAGGCCACGGCGAGCAGATGGCTGTGTTCGGTTCACACGTGACCATCGACGGCCGCAAGCTGACCGACATCATCGGCACCGACGAGTTCCCCGAGGCTGAGTGGGAGCAGATGAAGAAAGACGTTACACAGGGCGGTGCCAAGATCATCGAGCTCCGCGGACGCTCTTCATTCCAGAGCCCAGCCTACCTGTCGGTAGAGATGATACGTGCCGTCATGGGCGGCGAGCCGTTCAAGTACCCTGTTGGCACATACGTAAGCAACGACAAGTACAACCACATAATGATGGCCATGGCCACCACGCTCGACACCACCGGTGCACACTATGAGGTTCCGCAGGGCACTGCCGAGGAGAACGCCAAGCTTGACGCAAGCTACGAGCACCTCTGCAAGATGCGCGACGAGCTGGTTACACTGAACATTGTTCCGGCCATCTCGGAGTGGAGCAAGGTTAACCCCAACCTGTAATCAACATCCAGCAAGATAAAACAACTAAAAAATGGCGCAGGCATCACATTGCCCGCGCCATTTTTTTTGCCAACCGGCGCCGCCCAATTCGCCGCCCAAGTGCCCTAAGCCCCCTAAGCTTCCTAGGCATCCTAAGCTTCCTAGGTTTCCTAGGCTTCCTAGGCTTCCTAAGCCTCCTAAGCCTCCTAAGCCTCCTAAGCCTCCTAAAAATCCTAAGCTTCCTAAGCCTCCCATCCTCCCTAGTCTTCCTAAAATCCCCTCTTCACTTCCTCCCTTTTCGGCTCTGCAGCCTCACACGCGTCATATCCTCCCTTATGCCACCCCGCTCAACGAAGTCGCATTTCAGCCTCTCTATCAAACCGCGCAGCAACACATCAGCCTGATAAATCAGCGTAATAGCAATGTTAGCGATGGCAGTATCGGTGCGCACAGCAATAGCTTTGCGATAAAAAGCGGACTCATTGTGAGCCATGCAAGCCCTCCGGCATTGCTCATATTTATCCGAGCCAGGCAACCATAACTCAAGGTTGCGAACCCGCAGATAGTCCTTGTAGTCAAGTAGCAACTCCTGCAGACTGGCACGGGCCACATTCACAAGCTTAATGGCAGTCTCGCACGACGTCGCGCCGGCCTCAACGCCCTCAGCAATATTCTGTTTACCGCTGCGTGCAGCCTGCACCATCTGGTCGACAGTACGGTCACCCCGGCCAAGAAAGCGATGTGCAAAATAGTAAGTGACATCATATATACACTCACTCTTCTGATACGCCTTCAACCGGTCATAGTTTTGTGTCAGCGGAATAAAGTCACGCTTCGGGTCAATCATAGGCTTGTCATTTATCGGTAGGTATTTGAGTAATATTCGCGCACAGAAGACATCGAGATGCCCAAAGCGCCTTATAGCACAGAGGAAACATCCGGCCATTTCAAGGAGCAAGCAACCCAACGCCCACTCAGCCGCCCCTCTCTCGCTCACAGGAGCCAAGGTAACGGGCGCCCCGCGCTTCCAAACAGTAGTCCTAAGATTCCTAGGATTCCTAAGCCTCCTATGCCTCCTAAGAGTCCTAGGCCTCCTAAGCTTCCTAAGAGCCCTAAGCCTCCTAAGTTTCCTAAAAGCCCCAGGCTTCCCAGGCCTCCTAAGCCTCCTACTCTACAGCTTCGCCATAAACCGCTCGCGGTCGACAATAAAGCGCAGGTGAGTTCCCTCTCCAATCACCTTGTCGCCCTGAAGAGCTATGACATTAAAGTAAAGCTTGCGGCCGTCAATCTTCTCGAGAGTGGCGCGAGCCCTCACCTCAGCCCCGACAGGCGACGGCGCAAGGTGTGAAGACGAAATCTGCCCGCCAACAGTAGTGCTACCCTCGGGCAACTCTGATGCCACGGCAAGCATGGCAGCATTTTCCATCAATGCAAGCATGGCGGGTGTGGCTAATACCGGCATGTCGCCCGAACCAAGGGCAATGGCAGTGTTGGCGTCGCTGACGACCACACTGCTTGTGTGTGAAAGTCCTGTCTCTAACATAAGATAATATTCTAAGCAAACCCAAAATTAATAAATATCCCGAAAAGCGCAAAACAAAACGACACGCTTTTGAGGAAAATAAACTAATTTTGCAATATCAAACAAATAAACAACAACGCAAAAGAAATGGCACTGATAAAACCAATCAACGGACTGACACCCCATTGGGGTAAAGACTGCTACTTCAGCGAAAACGCCACCATCGTGGGCGAGGTGACCATGGGCGACGAGTGCTCCATCTGGTTTAACGCCGTGGTGCGTGGCGACGTGGCCCCCATAACCATCGGCCACCGCACCAACGTGCAGGACGGAGCCTGCATCCATGTGACCAACACCACAGGCCCAACGGTGATAGGCAACGATGTGACCATCGGCCACAACGCCACGGTGCATGCCTGCACCATCAACGACGGGGCCCTCATAGGCATGGGAGCCACACTGCTCGACGGATGCGAGGTGGGCCGCGGAGCCGTCGTGGCAGCCGGCGCCCTGGTTCTTCAGGGCACAAAGATAGGCGACCACGAACTGTGGGGCGGCGTACCGGCCAAGTTCATCAAGATGGCGCGCGAAGGACAGGCGGAAAGCTTCGCCCAACACTACGTGGAATACTCAAGGTGGTACCGCCCGGTGACGCCACAGCCCTGACAGGCTTGCGGCGCACACCGACAAGCACCGCCCATCACTTCAGGCCAAGCACTGTCCTGGCTGCATTGTTGTCGGGGTCTATCTCGAGAACCATCTCCCAGTAGACGCGGCCGCGGGCGCGCTGCTTGGCCACAAAGGTGTAGTAATAACCAAGGTAATGGCAGGCTGCCTTCATGCGCTCGTCGGCAAGGCTCGTGCGATCGGGCATAGCCTCGACAACGGCAATGAGACGTTGCGCATAAGGCACGCCAAGCCCCTTGGCCGACTCAGGGTCCTGGCCGTTGGCCAATGTAAGCTGGCGGTATAGGGCATAGTCGGCATTCGCAGGGAAACGTTCCGACATGACCGTCAGCACCGAGTCGGCACGGCGCCAAGACTCGGCACGCCCCTCACCAGAAAGAGAGTCACCCTTCTCTATGTATATCTCAGCCAGCAGGTTAAGGTCGTAAGCAGAAAGCAGACTGTCTTTCTGACGCTTGTCTATGTAAGCCAAGCACGCAACCTCGGCCTTGTCGTAATCGCCAAGCTCCCTGTAGGCCTTCACAATCTCCTGCATGGCCGTGACCTTGTCTTTCTCTGTGGCATCGTCAAACGAAGCCACCTTGCCAAACATGTCTACAGCATCGGCGTAACGCTGCTTGCCAAGGTAAGCATAACCGTAGTACAGATAGTCTTTCGACTGAATGTCGGCGGTGTCGGCATCATGAAACAGGAGGTCGGCAAACTCCAAGGCCTCATCATATTTCTTCAAGTCGGTATAGTTCCAGAATGCCAGACGGTCAAGGGCCGCATTGCCCGGAAACCGGCCATGGCCATAAAGGGCCACGCCAAGGCTGCTGTCGAAATTGCCCAACAGGTAATGGTAGATGGCATAACTCACAAGGTCGTCGACATCCATGCTGTCCCTGTCGGCCTTGTCGTAAAAGCCGATGGCGCGCCTCACGTCAGACCTCCGCTCGTAGGCCCGGGCAACAGCCAGCTCCACAGGGTAACCGGGCAGGCAGTCGCGAATGGACGACATGGTCGAAACAGCCGCAGAAGAATCGGCATCGAGTGCCACGTCGAGGTAAGACAGGTAGCCGTCGGGCACAAACTTGTCGGCTGCGATGGCACGCCTGTACCAGTCGAGGGCCGCATCGCGGTTGCCCATGGTCAGCTGTATGTCGCCGCCGTGGATATATGCCGGCACATAAGAACGGTCGTTGGCTATGGCCAGGTTGATGTATTTATATGCGTTGGCACTGTCGCGCGTTACAAACGTGTAATACATCTGACCCTCAGGGCGCGAAAACGAATAATAAGCCTTCGCAATGCCGGTGATGACTTCGCTGTTGTTGTCAAACTTCTTGTATATCTTCTCTACGTACGGGTCAAGCACATTCTTATAATGAGAGTATTTGCGCACCACGCTGTCTAAGGCTGCCATGGCGGCCTCGGGGTCGCTCTGGGCCGACAAAGGCAGCGAAGCCGCAAACACGACTGCAGCCAATGATAATCTGAAGAACTTAATAATCATAACGCTTTGGAACAAACACGGAACTAAAAATCATACTGCAAACCGAGGTTTAACGTCTCGAGATGCTTTGTGCCAAGGAAGTTGATGCCGGGCAAGTCAAACTTGCGCCACACATAAAGGGTCGGAGAAAGATAGACACTCCAATTGGGCGTGACATGGGCAGTGAGGCGCACGCCTACGTTGGCGCCAAACACAGTCTTGTTGTCAACAGGCTTTGCCAGCGCAGTGCTGTGGCCCTCGGACAACGACTCTGACTGATGCAGCGAAGCCGACTCGCCCCAAAGCATAAACAGCGAGGGGCCGGCATATGCCACGGCACTGAATACGCGCCCGGGCCTGTAGCCTCCCATAAGCTCGGTGAAATCGAGCGAATAGTCCAGCGACACTATGCCCATGCCATAGCGACGGCGCCATACGCCCGAACGCCACGTGCAACTGGAGTTGCCGGCGGCATCGGCAGGCGCATAATCGTAGAACCCCGTCTTGTGCAGTGTGGGCACCGACTCATAGTCAAACGATGCACGCACAGCCGACAAGCGGTCGATGCGGAACTCACCCCATAGCTGGGCGTTGAACCCCATGCCGGCACCGTCGAGCGCCGAGCGCGTATATCTGAGGCTTGTCCCCATGCCGGCACCGACACTGAAGCGGCTGTCGAGCACCCCGCTGACACGGCGCGACTTAGGCAAGCGGTTGGCCGTGGTCACGGTAAGGCCCATGTTAAGCGAGAACCCTGTGTCGGTACATCTCATGCTGCGCTCTGCGTCTGAATAAGGAATGTCGTACACATACCATGCACCACGCGGTTCCACAAAGAACTGAAGGCCGGGCGACAACTGTGCCCAGGCATGGGCGCCCAACGCCCACGAGCCGTAAAAACGGTTAAGGCGCTCGGATGGCTCGTAACGCAATACACGGCCAAGTTCTCCGCCGAACAGCACATAAAAGCCGAAACGGGAATCCCATGAGAACCGCTTGGAAAACCCAAGGGGATTGACAAGGGCATCGAGGCGGGCGCCACCGTAGAACTTGTGGTACAGTTCGTCGTACGAAGCGGTGCCGCTCATCACCTCCGACTTTGACGACAGGGCCGAACGCAATGAAGCCGTAAGCCGTAGACCGAGCACCGGCGACAACCACTTGCCGACTGACACCGACGTCTCGTGACCCACAGAGACGCCTTCGTCACCCGACGCGTCCATGAAATGTGGCCCGGCCGACAGTTCCATGAACCACGGCTTTCGCCACGACGAAGGAGTAGAGTCGGGCTGCAGGGCACCGTCGCCGTGCAGCTCACGCGCCAGCTTGCGACGCAGTGACTCGGGTATGGTATTGCCAAGATAATAGACATAGCTTATGCCGGCGCCGTAGAAAAAGTCGTACTTACGCCAGTTGAGCGTCTCGCTGACATCCATCTGGTCGGTGCCAATGCCTACGTAAGGCTCGAATGTGATGAATGCCTGGGGCCCCGTGTAAAACTTAAACTGTATGCCGAAGTGACCTTCCAAAGACTTGCGCCAGCCCGGCTTGTAGCGCTGGCGTGACAACTGTGCGCCAAGGCCGATGACGGACGACACGTCGAGCGGGCGCGTCGGGGCATAGCCGTCAAAATAAGAAGACAAGCTGAAAAGGTAATCAAAGCGTCCGCCTCCCTTTGCCAACATGAGGTTGTTGCCCTGCTGGTAGCCTAAGTCGCCGTGTAGCATCAATCTCAATGTGTTCAGGCGATCCAACCGCTTGCCCACTCCGAAATGCACCGACGCCAATGCGCCGAACCCATAGTCGTCAGTTGGCGGCACCATCTTCTCGACACCGATGCCTCCCTCAAGAAACACACGGCTGTACCATGGTGAGCTAAGCTCTGACCCACGGTCAAGGTAACGGCGTTCCATGACATAGTCGAGGGCATTGAAGCCTGTCCCCTTGCCACCGCGCCTCGATGCCACGGTGTCGGCGGCGGCGCCACTGCCGGCCACCAGCCCCAAAGCTACGGAACCGACAGAGTCGGCCACGGTGCCGGGCAGCTTCCTTACGGCCGCAACGCCACAGCCATGGGCCGGCAAAAGCCCCGACGCCGAACCGGCCAACGCCATTGGGACAAAGCACGACCCAAATAGCATCACCACAGATACAGGAATATACATTAACTTCATCTTACTATTTTGTCTCCTCTGTTTGTTTGTCTTGAACGGCTGGCGCTTCCGCACCGCTGCCGGAAGAAGGCACGCTGCAGGAGCCGGCTCCGTTGCCGGCCGCCTTGCTGCGCGACGCTGCGTAAAGCATGTCGAACTTACGGCGGTAGGCGTCGGCCTTGTCGTCATCGTATGGATATTTCTCACGAATGTCGTCGCTAACGTTTCCCTCGTTGGCATAAAGGCTCTTGTACTTAGGCTCCAGGTCGAAGCTGTGCTGGAAATAAGCCAGGAAGAACGGCGTGCGGTCGGTGCCGGCAGCCTCTTGCAACTTGGCATGCCTCTCAAGAGCCTCCGTGTATTTTACCGCTGCAGCGGGGTCGGTGTTCTGAAGTTTCATGAACTCTACGTCGGAAAGTTCCCTGAATCCGTCGTCGGCTATTCCCACGGGAGGCTCCTTGCCGGCCTCTTCGCTCCACAGCAATCCCTTCAGATACCACTTCTTTGCATTCGAATCGTCCATCTTGTCGACCAAAGCCTCTGCCTCCTGTCGGGTCTTGTTAAGCTGAGAATGAAGCTCCGAAAAGATGATGGCCCTGTTGTCTGCGCTCGACTGCATGACATAAGCATAAGCCTCATTGCACATCTTTTCCTCCTCGGGGGTGCACTGCCCCTGTATATACTTGATGAAATAACGCTCAAAGTGGATAAACTTTTCGAGCTTCGACGTTATTGAATCCTTGGGAGCCCAGTCTACAAGATACTGCGCAGTGTCGAGTTTCTGCTCCTGGAAATATATTATAGCCTGGTTGATGAGCATCTCGCGCAAGTTCTTGCGCACAGCCACGCCACCCTCATATTTGCTTGCTGGCACACGCCTGTCGGTGTAATCTATGAACGGGGCCAGTATTCTCGGGTCGGGCACGCCTCGCCTCATGCTGAGCAAAGCCATCCTGTTGGCCACGTACGGTGCGAAACGCAGCTTGTCGTATCCGGGCTGGGCGGTGATCTGGCGGTAAGCCATCTCCGTTATTGTGTCGAGTTCGGCCTTGTCCTTGACCGTAGCAAAGAGATTGTAATAATCTCCGTCAGAGAACCGTTTCTTCCCTGCGATGTAGTCGGGCTTGAAACTGTAATAAGCCTCGACAGCCTCGTCGGGAGTCATCACATGGTCGCGCTCGTATGAATAAGAGCACTTCATCATGCGCTGGCCCGCCAAGACGGGTTGAATGACAGAGGCGTAGAACGGCAAGTTGCGCAAAGCCAAGTTTACCCTGCGGCTGTCGGTCGTTGCGACAACGTTGCGAACCATCGACACAATGGCCGTGTCCGTGCCGTTGCCCTCGAGTTCGGCAACAACATCCTGCCACGTATACACCTTCACCGTCGGCGCAGGCAGCTGCACGTCGGCGCCCGGGCCGAGGCCGCTCTTTATTATGGACAATGCACGGGCTGCACGCTTGCCTGCCAGCGCCTTGTTGCTCTCATAGATGCCATCGGGCGAGGCCGACCCCTCGACACGCACACGGAACAGCTTGTCGCCATACGACTTGAGCTCGTCGATGAGCTTGCGGAACTCAACGTCATTCAGCGAATCGGTTGTGAGCCTGTCGGTGCCAACCTCGAAAGTAAGCATAAGGTTGCGTGGCACCGTGGTAAACTGCGACTCGGCCTCAACCTTGAAGTCAGTTATGTCGAGTGGCGCCGAAGCCACAGACAGGTCGAGGAACTTGAACGGGCGGAAAGCCAGGCACGACCCCGTGCCCTCGCCACCATTATTATAATACTCACGATGGAAATCCTCGAGCACACAGTAATAAGCCCCTTTGTAGGTCTTGTCCTTGTCGGGCTTCTTGAACGTCACAGTGGTGTCCATCGAGAATGGCTCGCCATCGGCCAGCACCACGGCATCCTTGTAAGCAAAGGCCAGCGGGTCTTTGCCATAATAGTCAAAGCGCATGCGCCTGTCCTGCATCTTGTGGTATTCGCCGCCCTCATACACCATGGGCTCCAAGTAAGCTATTGTGTCTTCCGTCTGGCAGTCAATGGCCATGGGCTGTATGATGAGGCGCGAGTCGTCTTTGGTCCATCCTTCAGGCAACACTACGTTGACGCTAAACTGTGTCTCATAGCCGGTGTCCATGCTCGGCACCTTCTTGAATGTGGGCTTTATTATCCTACGGCGCCCGTCGACAATGATGTCGCGCAAGGCGCGCCGCATGCGCACCACGATGTCGTACCGCGTCTTGCCCTCTACAATCTCAAACACCTCGACCTCTTCCTCGTCGCAGAACACCACGACGGCCTGGCCTGCCATGACCGAGAGGTCGAACGAGCCATTGGGGCGCGAGTCTTTCCACGAGGCCCCGCTGGCAACGATGGCATTGTCTATCTCTGCGCCCGTGGCACCGATGGCGTTTACGGCAGCCACGGCCTCCACAAGGCTGTTCTTCACCTTTATCGCCCGCTTCAACGACTTGAACGTGGCATACCTTACCTGCGAGTATGTCTTGCCGTTGTTGGTCAACTTGGCCACTTGGCACGACACATGCATGGGTGCATCCTGTGCGGCCGCATTGCCGACGCCAACGCACGACAGCACCATGGCGACAACGACAGCGTAGAATCTAAATACCTTTATCCCAAAAACCATGAAACTCATTTTAATATGTACACCACAGACACACCTATGCGCGTTGGCAGCAGGCAATAGCCGCTGGCGTTGGCCTGTGCCGTCCCGCCGTAGCTGTAGTCCTGGTCATAGTTGTCCGACTCAAAATACTCCTTCTGCCTGTAGGCCACCAATCCCACACCGGCGTGCAAATCGATGTTCACCCTGCTCGATAGTGGTATGACATAGCCAAACGTCAGGCCCAGGCCTACGGCATAACCGTCATACACCTTGCCCTTCCACGTGATGTCGTACTGGGTGCCCAATGCCCCGACGCCCACAAAATGGCGGTGCATGGGGCGCCCTGAGAAATAGTAACGCCACTCGGGCTGTATGCCGACAATCTTCATAGTCTTGCCCCAGGGGTTGTGGTTGCCAAAGAGGTTGAGACTGATGGAAGAGCGCTCGCACACCACCAGCTCGGCCCCTACGGACGGGGTCTGCAATGCATCCATCAACACATCTGTGCTCACAGCCACCATCTGCGCACGCGACGTGCTGCAGGCAAAAGCCATCAAGGCGGCAAAGACAAGTTTATTCATTTTTCTTTTTCAGTTATCTGTTTGTTATTTCCCGCCAGAGGGAACGCCGGCGGCCAGCATGATTTGCTCAGGCCTGGGGTGATCACTGCCCCCGGGCCTCTACGATATCCATTATGCCGGCGCCGCTCCGGGCTTGCCTCGCGGCAGACAAGGTGTCGAGGCCCATGCCGACAACCAGTTTCACATTGTACGACTTGCCGGCCTCAAAGACCCTGCCGCCGGGCAGCCCAACTTCTTGCGGGGCCCCATGGTACACGTTGCCCTGCCTGTCTCTCAGCGTCACGGCCACCCGGTAGCGGTGCTGTCCGGCCCCTGCCGGGGGCACCGGAAGCATGATGCCCTGTCCAACGGCCATCTCGACAGGCTTGCCGTCGGCCACCTGCATGAAGTAATCGCCATGCTCAAGCGGCCTGTCGCCTGTGTCGAGCAGCAAGAAGTCTTCCATCGCCGCTTTGTCGGCCCAGTCAAAAGACACCTTGCCATCTTCATTGCCGTCGGCCATGTCGGCCACCGTCAGCCGTGCCTCGGCCGGCACCCCTATCACCTTGACACTGTCTATAGCCATGTCGCAAACGGCATCAAGCTGCCCGTCGGCGTCGGCCACGGGCTGGGCCGTAAACGTCAGGCGCATCAGCTTGTGCTCAAAATGCACCGATGGCACATTGCCCTCGTTGCCTGGCCGCCTGAAATAAATGGCGCTGAAAGCCTCCTGGTCGCTACCGACGGCCTTGCCGTATATCAAGTCTTCCTTGCCCGTAAGCCTGATGACTGCCACACGAGTGGAGTCGGTTGCCTCTACGTTGCAGGTGCGAGGATGGTATGCGTAGAACGAATAGCTGTAAACGCCATCGTTCGGATAGAAATATGGGCCGTCGGCAAATGCCATGTCCGTATGCGTGGCGTCGGGCGAGCGCCTGGCGTTGGCGGCCACGTTATCCAGCAGCACCGTGCTGCCACCCCACCCGCCGTCGGTGGCCCATGCCAAGCCGCCGTCGGCCGACACACCGGGCAAGACGCCGCTGGCCAAGGCAAACACTCCGATGCTGTCGGCCTCAAACAAGCCGTCGGCACCCGACTCTATGCTTGCGCGCGTCAGGCCCGCAGCGGCAAGGCTCACCGCCACGTCGCCCAGGCTGTGGCTGGTGCCGCCGCCTGCGGCCATGCCCTCATCGTTGCTGCACGATGAAAGCATGGCCACCACGGTCAGCGCCAGAGAGTAAAAACGTATGTTCATTTCAGTTGCAATGTTGTTTGTTGTAAGTGGGCCTGCAGGATAGCCGGTGGGGCACAGGCCCGGCCATCACCGTCACTCGCCCTGTGCGGCAAGAGACGCAGCACCGTCTATCGGGTCGAGGTAGATGTCTTCGCCCTCGGTCCATGGCGTCAGCGTTGCGTTGACGTTGACCTTCTCAAGGCCATACACCACAATCTTCACGTTATATGAGTTGCCGGCAAGGAAACCTGCTGCCGACGACGATGACGACAGGCTTATCACATCCTTCACTATGAGCTCCTTGTCTTCCATCACAGGGCGGTCGCTGCCGTCTACCCCTGTCTGCACACGCTGCCTCAACGTGATCTTCACTTCATACGACCTGTCGGGAGCCACCAGCATGGCGTCGCCGGCCTGCACTTCGTTGCCGCTGTTGGATATCGAGTTCCACGTTGGCATCACCACGTCCATCGGCTCGAGGTCTACATTGTCGGAAGCTCCCTCGGGGCGCTGCATGAGCACCAGCGTATCGACCTCGCTGTCAAACTGCAACGAACCGGCCGATGTCCTGTCGCCGCCGGCCTTTGCTATGGTCAGGCTTCCTGCCGACTTCGACAGCACTTCTATCTTTGTCACCCTCACGCATGTCTCCTGGCCGGCGGCCTCGCCTGCCTTGACGCACGATGCCTCGTTGCCGCCAATGATCTGGAAGTTGAGGCGTGTCAGCAAGTGACGGAACAGCAGGTTGGGGTTGACCCCGCGGTGTGCCGAATAAGAAGAGTAATACCTGTCGGGATACGACGACAGCAATGCCAGCTCTTCGTCGGAGGGCACGGCCACTGCACTCATGATGTCTTGCGTGCCGTCTATCTTCACCCCGATGACAATGCTGTCGGGGTTTGCAGGGTCGCTGCCCACGGCTGTGGGCACGGCCGGCGTACCCGTTGCATCGTCTATGCGGTAGGCGACGAAGTCAAACGAACCCGACGTAGGGTAATACTTCACCGACTGGTCGAAGGCAGTGGCAACGCCCGACTCGCCGGAGCCCGGCGCCCTGAAGTCGTAGTTTTCGTAAATGGCAGTATGCCCGTCAGACTCGGTGGCGGGCACCACCGTTCCCTTGTTGAACATATACAGCCTGAAGCTCTGCCCGGCCCAGTCGTTGTCGCCCTCGACGCCGCCGACCGTTCCCGTGCCGCGCGTGGCCACGGAACCGTGTGACGACACGCCAATCTTTATAGGCTCAAGGCCTGCCGAGTCGAGCGAACCAGATGTTTCAACATCATCTTGAGAGCAGCTGCACAACACTCCTGCAAAGGCGGCTGCAAATAAAATCGTTTTCTTCATAACGAGACTGTTTTAATAATTAAATAATATATTTATCATTACGAGTTGTCAATGGCTGGTCACCGTCTGACGGCAAAGCCCCGGCCGGTCATTCGAGCAGCACGCCGTCGTCTTCCATCGGGTCGAGCACGATGTCTCCGCCATACTCCCATCCCTCGATGTTGGCCGACACCTTGATTTCCTGGAGCCCGTATACCACTATCTTCACAGAGTATACATAGCCCGGCCTGAAGATGTAAGCCCCCGTTTCGGGGTCTTTGAAGTAAGACGTCTCCTGGGCCTTGAGCAGGTAGCGCGATTTCAGGTCGCGCTGTTCGGTCTTGCCTCCGCCAACGTCGACAGTCTGTGTGTAATACAATGTCAGGGCATACTCCGAGTCGGGGGCAAGCATCAGGCTCTCGCCTATCTTCAGCCCGGGACGCTCGTCCCACGGCAACGATGCCATGCTGCCGTCGTAGCTCACCACATATCCGTCTGAATTAAGCGGCGGGCACGGCGACACTCCGTCGGGCGACGCCTCCCTGAGTTCGAGGTCGCGCCTGTCGCTGTCAAACTCTATGCCTGTCTCGTCGGTGTTACGGGCTGCCACGGTAAGCCTGCCGCGATAGCGGCTCTCAACGCTGATGCCCTTGATGACCACGTTGTCGGCCGACTCGTCGCCGGGATAAGCCAGAAACTGCATGCGCGTTAGCCTGTGCTTCATGGCCATGACTGGGTAGACCCCGCGGTGGGCGGCAAACGTGCAGTAGTTGCCAATGTCCAGAATCTGCTCCTGGTCTGACTTTGTGATGGTGAGCTTTCCGTCTCTTATCTTCTCGTCAAGAACGTCTCTTGTCAGTTTTGGGGCCATTCCGCTCATGATGTCCTGCGAGCCGTCAATCTCAAGGTCATAGTATATCCTGTCGGCTTCGCGGTGTGTGTTTGCGGCCGTGGGCTCAAAGTCGTCGATGTGGTAGACGAAGAAGTCGTAGCCAACGTCTTGGAACGCCGAGCTGAAATATAGCTTCTGCGTTGTTTGAGGCTCCAGCGTGCCGTTACGGTCGGCGGTCAGCTTGGTTGGCATACCGAAGTTGTAGTCTGCCCCGTCGAGCAAGCAGTCGGCAGCGGTGAGCCTGTCCTGGTCTGACGCCGTTCCGCCCGAAGACGTCTCGCGGTAGTCGGTATTGTGCACAATGTTGCCGTCGGCATCCTCGGCGGCTCGGAAAGCGTAGACGTAAAACAACGAGTTGGCCAGCTTCCCGGCATGTTCGTCGTCGAACACCCCGGTGCCCCTGGTGGCAATGATTGAGAAATAGTCTTGCTCGTTGACAAACATCATCAGCGGCACCCGGTCGTACACCTCGTCATTGCCTATAGTGCTGCCGTCGTTGTGTATAAGCGTCGGGTATGAGTCGGTGCAGGCTGCAAGCACCATCAGCGAGGCAGCCGCCGACATTACGCCCTTGAGCAAGGCGGTTGTCTTCGTTTTATGTACAACATTCATCGTCATAATATTTCTTCGTTTTGTGGGTGGCGCGGCACCCGTTTTCACATTTTTGCATATTGACAAGGGCCCAAGGCCCGGCTACCGCGGCCATATCAGATGTCGACCACGATGTCTGAGCACGATATCCAGCTGTCTATGCCCCAGTCGTTGTCGGGGTTTTCTATTATGGTTTCGCCGTCTATTACCAGGTTGGCCTTGATGTTGAGCACCCCGTGTGAGGCTGTTCGCCTGACAAACGACATGTCGTCGGTATAGTCTATCAGCCGCGCGTCGCGCAGGGTGTTGTACAGGTTGATCTTGCCTTGCAGTTTCTTCACGAGTGTTTCGGCAGGGTCTGCGGGGTTGGTTGTGTGCACATATATTATTACCTGCATGATGCCCGGCCCCGTAGTCACGTCTGCCGACCTGCCCGGCACCAGCCCCGGCACGTTGATGTTGCCATGACACCTCACGCTGCTTGCCGAATAGGTGTCGTCAATGTGGGCTCCCGATGCGTCGACGCAGTCCATGCGGAACATCATCTTGTATGTCTTTGATATGTCGAGGTCGCCGGTGACGAGCCTTATCCTGTAGGGCAGGCCCGAAATCTCGCCCATCACCGAGTCGACGATGAACGGCGCCGCCCCTTCTTTCTTCTGTATGTTGAAGTACAGGTCGATGTTCTGGGTCATGGGCACCGGCCTGAAGTGGCACGACAGGTGGCGCCCCACGGATACCGGCGCCGCCACGGTGTCGAGCAGCACGGAGCGCATGTTGGGCTGTATGTAGCCTGAATACGGGTTGTAGTCTTGCCAGTCGGGCAGCGTCTCGCGCAAGCCCGGCTCCTCCTTGTCGTACGAACGGTATTCCACGTATATCTCGTCCATGCCCATGTCCGTGTCGCCGCGGGCTATGAACCGGTAGAGGTCGTCGTACTTCAGCTCTGTGGTGTCAAGGTTGAAGGTCATGAACCGGTAGTCGCCCACCGGCAGGTCAAACGACGACAGGGCCGCCGCTGCCGTGCTGTCGCCGGCCGCCACCGTGTCGGCAGAGGCTTCTGTCCCGCCAAGCAGAAACTTGCCATCGCCCGTGGCCGAGCTGACCACCATGGCGCTGAGCCTGCGGTTGACTATCCTGTTGGCTATGACAAACATCGAGTCGGTGGCATCCTCGTCGGCATCAAACGCATACGAGAAGCTCACGCCGCCCGAATGCGGGTGGCTGCCAATGCGGCACAACTCCACATCTGTGGTGCACGACATAGCCGTCAGCACCATCCAACATACAAGCGCCACTGCGCGCACACCGTCAGCGAGCCTCATCCTTGTCCTCCTTTCTTTCATTTGCTCTCTTGTCATTGTCTTTGCCTGCAGATGCTTTCTTCTCTTTTTTCCGCTCGGCCTTCTCCTTGGCGCGCTGCTTGCGCACGGCCTCCTTCTGCGCTTTCTGCCTGGCTTCTGCCTCGCGGCGCACCGAGTCGGCGTGGATTCTGTTCACGCGCGCGGCGGCGTTGTACACCTTCCAGAACTCCGCGTCTATCACCTTGCCCACGCTGTCGGCATAATGCTGGTTTATCTTGGCCGTCTCGCGGGCGGTGTTGATGCTGTCCTGCAAGGCCGCAAACGTGTAGTCGCAATCGTAACGCCAGCGGTATTTGTGGGTCGACGGGTAGTCGCCCAGGCGGTAGACCAGGCCTACACGCAGGTCTCTCACAACCGGGAAGGGCACTATCTTCCAATCGCCGGTCGACACCAACGGGTAGCAATCGCTCTCGCGGTCGTGGCGGTAGGTGTCGTAGCGCGCATAGCACACGCCCACGCTAAGGCCGAGCTCCATATCGAGGCTGCTGCCGTTTGCAAAAACGTAGAGCGGGCGCACGGCACCAAGGCTTAGGCCGGCCGAAAGGGCCGTGCCCTGCTTGCCTTCCGAACCGAACTTGACGGAAAAATCTGAGTATGATGCGTAGAGGCCGCGATAGTATGTCACCGTGGGATGCTTTACCCTGTCGCGGCGGCAAGAGAAGAGCTTGTCTACAAAACCGGTGTGACGCTTCACGCCACGCCCGTCTATCTGGCGAATGCGCCAGTAATTGCGCAGTTCGACATTGACTTCGGCCAGGTTGAACACTATGCCGGGCTTGAACGTATGCGAGCCGCCGACATTGCCGCTGACGTCCACGCCCAAAGCCCACCGGCTCCAGTTCTTGTTGCCAAGGTCGAACTCAATGCCGATGCCCGGCATAAGCAAAACCCAGTCTAAGGCATTGAACCGCAAAGAGAGCCTGTCCTTGAATGCCAAAGTGTCCGTCTGTGGACTCTTGTCTACGACTTGTGCCCGAATGGGTATCCCTGCCAACAAGGCAAGGGAACACACTATCACCTTCAAATTTATCAGTTTCACTTTCCCACGCATATTGGCCTGCACAAAAATCAGGCCCTATCGCGAATGTAGACAACCACTTGCGACAGGCCGACCTTAAAAAGCACAGACTTTGCTATTAAACATATAGAGTGGTGCAAAGGTAGATATATTATTTAGCATAACTTTGCACCGTCGTGTTAACATATATAAAATTCTAATATTTTACGACGAGTTCCGTTTACCATATTTTAGAGTTGACACGTCATACCTTAATATATATAAAATAAGAAAGAATTAAACCGGCGTGTCAAAACTGTTAAACGTAAATGAATATCGGCAATTTGCCCATGCCCGCAGACAGGCCAACCGCAAGCAGCGGCAACACCGCCGATTTCGCGCTGTTGCCATACCGCGCCTCAAAACGGCCCGTATCGGGCTGCCATACGGCCTGTTCCAGGGCCCGGAACGGCCTGTTTCAGGGCCCGGAACGGCCTGTTTCAGAGTAGCGGGCAATGCCGCTTGCAACTCGCTGTATGCCAGCCTGTTCACGGCGAAGCCTCTTGCCGCTGCCTTAGGTTGGCCTGCCATGCGCCGCATGGCGCATGGGCTGTCTACCTACATTCGCACAAAAGCACATCAGTCCAGACATCATGCCCCCATTGCTCATTAGGCGGCATGATGAACCGCAGGTGACAACAAACATTGCCGGCATGGCTTTGGAAAAGGGCCGGAGGCTATACCGGCCCGCCGTGGCGCCGACGTCAGCGCCCGCCGCCGGTGGTGACGAGCAGCAGCGTGTCTACACCTATGCGCGCCTTGAGCCACCCGCCCATGCGGCTGCGCTCCTGCGGGCTGAGCGTGGCGCGGCCTTTCAGCTCTACCACGGCCACGGGCAAGCGGCGCACGGCCGCAGTGTCGACGGCGGCCTGCGACGACAGCGAGAGGCTCACCGCCCCCACCGCGGGGAAGAGCTGCCCCATCTCGCGGGCCACTTCGGGCGCCACGGCGTCATAGCGCACGTAGGCGTTGAGCCGGTCTTGCAGGTCGGCCACCTTGGCGGCCTCTTCACGGAGCATGGCCGAATAGTTTTCCGATGTTGTGCGCATGGTGGTAAGGCGGTCGTTGAGCATCATCACCGAGTCCGACTCAGTGCCCTGTATCACCCGCAGGGCATACTTGCCAATCTTGTAGTCGCCCAAGCGGCGGCCTGCCGCGGCTATGGCGCTGTCGGTGAGCTCGCGGCCCACGGCCACCACGCGCAGGGCCAGGCTGTCGTCGTCGACGTCGTACGACACGATGCGTGTGCCGGCGTTGTCGAGCTGCTCGCTGACAAACCGCCGAGCGTTGGCCTTGAGCACGGTGTCGCGCACTATGTCGTAGGTCATGATGGCCGCCGGAATCATCGTCACCACCACTATCATGGCCATGTAACGGCGCAACTCCGACTGCCGGCGCCCTCCGTCGGACGGCCGCTGGCCAAACCGCAGCATCCTCACGCCTACGTAAGTGGCCAGCGCTATGAACACGGTATTGATGAAAAACAGGTAGAACGCACCGAGGAAATACAACACATTGCCCGTGGCCAGGCCGAAGCCCGCGGTGCAAAGCGGGGGCATCAGGGCCGTGGCTATGGCCACGCCGGGCAGCACGTTGCCCTTGCCTTTGGTGGCCAGGGCCACTATTCCGGCCGCGCCGCCGCAGAGGGCAATGAGCACATCGTAGAGCGTGGGCGCGGTGCGGGCCAGCAATTCCGACTGAGCCTCGTCGAGGGGAGTGAGCAGGAAGTAGACCATGGCCGTGATGACGCTTATCACCGTGGCCACGATATAGTTCTTTACCGAACGCTTGAGCAGCTCGAAGTCGTTGATGCCCACGGCGAGGCCCATGCCGATGATGGGGCCCATGAGCGGAGATATGAGCATGGCGCCAATGATGACTGCCGTGGAATTGACGTTGAGACCGAGCGAGGCTATGAATATGGCGAACACAAGCACCCACAGGGTGGCACCGCGAAACGACACGCCGGCACTGATGGCGCGCACCGTCTCGGCCTCATCCTCCTTGTCGGGCATGGCATTGAAATATCTGCGCAACGTGGCCATGGCGGCCTGCAAGAAGCGCTTGGCCAGCACGGCCAACTGTTGTTCTTCTCTTCTTCTGTCCATCTCTTTATTGCATTTTGTGGTTATGGGCAGCGCGAACCGCTCGCGCCACATTCGGCAAATATACACAATTATCTGCAAAGCGATGCCCCATCTATGTTATTTATTGGCAACGGGCATTGACTTACGGCTCAAACAGGCGGCTCACAAGGCCGGCACCGCCACGGCAAGGAGCAGCCCCCTGCCGATGGAATGGGCAGAAAACGCTCGTTTTATTGTCTTTTCGGCGGTTCTGCCACCATAGGCACCTGTGACGGCATGGCCTTCGACGGGGCGCAACGGCCTGCCAACGCCACCGGCGACGACGACCCGCAGGGGGCAGAATGCATGCAGAATACACGCAAGACATGCAATTTTTGCCCATTCCATCGGCAGCAAGGGCTCTGTAGGGCAGGCGCGCCACGGGGCCTCAACACCGCCACGGGCCGGGCCTGGGTGCATCGGGAAATGGTGGCCCGCGCGTTTCGGTACTGCCACCCGGCCACGGCCAACTGCCAACATGGGCCTTGCAGTCATGCCAACCCGGCGCTCCTACAGGCCGGCACATACGGACATGCCGAGAAGCAACGGGGCCGTCACGGCCGGAAATGACACTAAAAACGGTGGCGGAACAGGCTATACTGGCCACATCTGTACGGTTTCTTAATGGTTATTAAGCATCGGCAGACATCGGCTTAAGGGATTTTTGAGTACCTTTGCAGCATATGACATACGCCGACATCATACTGCCCGTGCCGCTCGACGGCCTGTTCACCTATTCTGTGCCTGCACCCATGGAGGGACAGGTGCGCTTCGGCGTGCGCGTACTGGTGCCGTTCGGGCCCAAAATCACCCATGTGGGCGTGGTGGCCCGAGTGCACGGCAAGGCACCCGAGGGCATAGCCGTGCGCGACATCCTGCGCGTGCTCGACACCGAACCCGTGGTCACCGCCACGCAGTACAGGCTGTGGCAATGGATGGCCGACTACTACATGGCGCCCATAGGCGACGTGCTCAAGGCCGCGCTGCCGGCAGGGCTCAAGGCCGAGGAGGGCTACAAGCCGCGCACGGAGCTTTACGTAAGGCTGCGCCCAGAGTTTGGCAGCGCCCGTGGGCTGCACGTGGCGCTCGACATGATTGGCCGGGCCGACAGGCAGCGGGCGGCATTCGAGACATACCTCTCGCTGTCGGGATGGGCCGCGGCGGCCGACAGCGGCAATGGCGGGACAGGGGCGGAAGTGACGCGCGACGAGCTTCTAAACGCCAGCCACACCACCACGGCCATCGTCAACGCCCTGGTAAAGCGAGGACTGCTCGATACCTACACACGCGAGGTGGGCCGGCTGAACACCGGGGGCGAGCCCGACTTCACCCGCATGAAGCAGTTGGGCGAGGCGCAGCAGCGAGCTTACAACGAGATAATGTTTTCTTTCCTCAAGAAAAACGTGGTGTTGCTCCACGGGGTGACGTCGAGCGGAAAGACCGAGATATACATTCACCTCATCAAGCAGGCCATCGAGAGCCACAAGCAGGTGCTCTACCTGCTGCCCGAGATTGCACTGACGGTGCAGATAACCGAGCGGCTGCGCCGCGTGTTCGGCGGGAAACTGGGCATATACCACTCGCGATACTCTGACAACGAGCGCGTGGAGATATGGCGAAAGCAGCTCTCGGCAGCCCCATACGACGTGATTCTGGGGGCGCGCTCGGCGGTGCTGCTGCCGTTTGCGCGCCTCGGGCTGGTCATTGTCGACGAGGAACACGAGCAGTCGTTCAAGCAACAAGACCCCGCACCGCGCTACCACGCCCGCAGCACGGCCATCATGCTGGCGCAGATGACGGGTGCCAAGACGCTGCTCGGCACCGCCACGCCGAGCCTGGAGAGCTACCACAGCGCGCAGACGGGAAAGTATGGGCTGGTGAGGCTGGCGCAACGCTACAAGGGAATTGAGCTGCCCGAGATACGCATTGTCGACGTAAAGGACCTGCGCCGGCGCAAGATGATGAAGGGACCGCTGTCGCCTCTGCTGATGGCCAAGGTGCGCGAGGCCGTCGAGGGGGGCCGACAGGCAATACTCTTCCAAAACCGACGTGGCTTCGCTCCCATGGTTGAGTGCCGACAGTGCGGGTGGGTGCCGCGCTGCGAGCGGTGCGACGTGAGCCTGACGCTGCACCGGCGCACAAACAAGATGACGTGCCACTACTGCGGGGCAGCCTACGACGTGCCGCAGGTGTGCCCGGCCTGCGGCAGCAGGGAGCTGCACACAAGGGGGGCGGGCACCGAGAAGATTGAAGACCGCGTGTGCGATGCCTTCCCCGAGGCGCGGGTGGCGCGCATGGACCTCGACACGACGCGCACCAACGGGGCCTACGAGCGCATCATCGACGACTTTGCCGAGGGGCGCACCGACATTCTGATTGGAACGCAGATGATTGGCAAGGGGCTCGACTTCGACCGTGTGAGCGTGGTGGGCATACTCGATGCCGACTCTATGATGAATTATCCCGACTTCAGGGCCTACGAACAGGCTTTCATGATGATGGCGCAGGTGAGCGGCAGGGCGGGCCGCAAGGGTGGGCGCGGACTGGTGATTCTGCAGACGAAAAGCCCCGACGCGCCGCTGCTCGACTATGTTGTGCGCAACGACTACGGCGCGCTCTACCGCGAACTGATTGCCGAACGGCAGGCTTTCCGCTACCCGCCGTACACCCACCTTACATATATATATATGAAGCACCGCGACGAAACGGTGGTAGACCATGCCGCCAACGAGATGGGCTCCATGCTGCGCCGCTGGTTCGGCGACCGCGTGCTGGGCCCCGACAGGCCCGCCGTGGCACGGGTGAAGACGCTCTGCATACGAAAGATTGTGCTGAAACTGGAACTTGGCATCGACATGGCCAAGGTGAGGCAGTATCTACGCGCGGCGCAAAAGGCTATGGCCGACGACCCGCGCTTCCGCTCTGTGCAGACATACTTCGACGTAGACCCGATGTAACCGCAGCCTGCTTCAAACCTAAATCACAACTCGGCAACGGGCATGCAGGCCTCCGCCAGGGGGCCCCAACACCGCAGCGGCCCAATGCCGGTGGCCAGGGCAGGATGCCATTTGGCAAAACCCTATTTGCAAAAAACAAAATACATTGAATCATTATGCAACAACCACCCGCCCCATTGCACCGCAAACATAGTCTGCCAAAGTGGCTCATAGCCGTCAATGTGGTGATGATGCTGCCCATATTGGCGGCACCGCTTGTGTTCTACGCCTCTATTTTCATATTCGACAACCCGCATAACATGCCGCTTGCGATGCTGGTATTTTTTGCCATCAACTCCTACTCGCTTGTGCTTGCGGGCTGCGCAGCACTAAGCATACGGCTGTACAGGCGCACGGGCAAGGCCGTCTTGGCATTGCTCCCCCACGTCCTTTCCACGGTGGTAATTGTTCTTTTGTTTGCCTGAACAAAGAAAACGAGGCTGCAAAGGCAGCCCCACATTACAGTTACGGCTTGCCTGCAACCCGCCACCGCAGGCTGAAGGCAAGCCGGACACACTGGCTTATGGCTCAGAACTTCAGGTCGACGCCAAGGCCGATGACGCGGTTTGAGCGCGTAAACGAGTTGGTGGTGACTGCCGGGGCCGTGCCCGACGTCATGTCGTAGTCGTCGTAGAGGGTCTGGAAATAGGCCGCATTGACTTTCACGTTTTTCGCAACAGTCACTCCGACTCCCAGTCCGAACGAGTATGAATCTACGTTGTAGCTTATGTCGTTCATGCCCGCATCGTTGAAACCGTACTTTGTGCGCTGCCCGCCGGCGCTCACTTGGATGCGGTCGGTGATGTCGTATTCGGCGCCGAACAGATACTCGTTGGTGTCGCCGAGCATCTCCTTGGTATACTGCTCGGTGTCTACGTCGAAATAATGGTGCCAACCGGCCATGACGCGAAGCTGCGGGATAATCTCCCACTGCGCGCCCACGGCGAGCAGGGCAGGCGAGTCTTCGGGCACGCGGCGGCCGTCGGCAAACTTGTCGAGCATGGCTATGCCCTCGGCACTGAGGCTGTTGGCCGACTTGTTCTTGAGCCTCATGCGCGTCTTGAACTCATATTTTGCAGCCAGGTTCACCTTGCCCCACTTGTAGTCGACGCCGATGATGGGTGCCACGCCCCACCCCGTCTGGTCGCAGTTGAGCTCGATGTCTTGCGTGGCGGCACTGAGAAGGGCCGTCGTTGCGGCAGCCTGGCGCACCCCGGGCAGGGCTTGCTCGGCAATGGCGGCAAGCGTCGGGTCGTCGCCCTGGGCCATGGCCTCGAGCCGGCCGACGTGCTGGTTGAGCATGGCGCTCTCGCTTGCGAAGTGGCGCGATGCGCCCACCATCTCCGAAGAGCCGTTGTATGTGTGCTCCACCTGTATGTTCCTGACATACCCGTAGTAGTTTGACGTGCCGTAAAGCATGCGCAATCCGCCGTAGACGGAGAGGCGGTCGGTCACCTTGTAGGCCGCGCCGAGCGTGAAGCCATAGTAATACTGGCGGCCGCGCATGTATGAATCGTAGCCATAACTGCTGCCCATGCCGTGGCCGGCAAGGTCGCCCATGCCCGGAATGCGGCTCAACTGGTCGTACATGCCGGTGATGGCCGAGGCGTATGACGTTACTCCCGAAACCACTTGTTCAAACGATCCGAGGCCGCCGTCAAACTCACATTTGCCGCCGCCACCGGTGATGGCAAAGCCAAACTGCAGGCTCCAGCGCCCCTTGTTGTAGGCAGCCTGGAGCGAGGGAACTACCGGGGCGTCGGCCTCTCCCTTGAATTCGTGAACGCTGTTGCCCGGGTTTTTCACGTTGTTTACAAACAGAGGGTAGCCCGTAAGTATGGTTCTCGTCTGGTGAACGTTCTGGAGGTTGATAGACAGATGGAATCCCTCGTCGAGGAATGCCACCCCGGCCGGGTTGCTGTAAACGCCGTCGATGCCGATGGCGGCATCGCGGGCGGGGTTGCGCAAGAACACAACGTTCTGGTTGGTGTTGGTGAGCAGCCCTCCGGCGAGGGCGTTGCCGGCCACGGCCACCGCCGCGGCAAGAAATGCTAATCGCTGTTTTACCATTATAAATAAAAATTAAAGAACAGGCTGCAAAGTTAAAAACACCATTCAAAAAATGCCGAACAGCAGGTTAATTATTAATATTTATTAACCACAAAACGCATTTTCCTTGCACAAACTCTGCCTTTTGTGCAAAGAAAAATGCAACATTCCGCCTCTTTTAGCCGCCACCACTTGGAAACTGTTCGTATTTTACCAACTGCCGGCATGAGCAGTAACATCGGGGCGAAACAGCCTGCTTGCAGTGTAGCGCCATTGGCATGGCGACACCGCAAACAGCCGTGAACGGCCAGGAAGCCCACCTACCCAGCGCCAGCAAAATACGGCCCCGGCAGCGTCAAGACTGCTTCTTGTCGTCGGCCGAGGGCGCTTTCTTCAGTTCCGGGTAGCTCACACGGGTGTGATAGATGGTTTTCAGCTTCTCGATAAGCACCGTCTTGGAGTAAGCTATGTCGCGGAAGGTTATCGGACACTCACGGAAGAAGCCGTCGGCAAGCTGCCCGTCGATGATCTTGTTAACCAAGTCGCGTATCGACTGGTCGGTGTATTCGGCCAGCGAACGTGACGATGCCTCTACCGAATCGGCCATCATCAGTATTGCCTGCTCGCGTGTGAACGGGTTGGGGCCGGGATATGTGAACAGCAGTTCGTCGACATCGTCGCCCGGGTGCTCGTTCTTGTACTTCACGTAGAAGTACTTGGTCTTGCCCTGTCCGTGGTGCGTGCTTATGAAATCGCGTATCACAGACGGCAGGTTGTACTTGTCGGCCATCTTGAGCCCGTCGGTGACGTGGCTGATTATTATCTGCGCGCTCTCTATGCACGACAGGTTTTCATGGGGGTTGACGCCCGACTGGTTCTCGGTGAAGTATATCGGGTTGTTCATCTTGCCTATGTCATGGTACAGAGCGCCCGTGCGCACGAGCTGGCTCTTGGCCCCTATCTTGTTGGCAATGGCCGCCGCGAGGTTGCCCACCTGTATGGAATGCTGGAAAGTGCCCGGTGCCACCTCGCTCATGCGCCGCAACAGCTCGTTGTTGGTGTTCGAGAGCTCTATCAGCGTTATGTCGGAGATGAAGCCGAACGTCTTCTCCACCACGTAGAGCAGCGGGTAGGCAAAGAGCAGGAGCACACCGTTGACGATGAGGTAGTTGTAGTTTGTCATGTCGAGGCCAGCCAGTTCCGACGCGTGCATGAGGTCGAAGGCGAAGTTGATGGCCGCCGCCGCCAGCGTGACCACTATGGCAGCCTTGAACAGCTGCGAGCGGTACTGCAGTTCGCGCAGGCTGTATATTGCAGTCATGCCGGCCACCGTCTCGAGCACAATAAACTCAAACGGGTTCTGCAACATGCAGGCGCACACCAGCACCATGGCCAGGTGGGTCATGAGGGCCGTGCGCGAATCCATGAACACACGTATGAATATTGGCACGATGGCGTAAGGCAGCAGGTAGACATGGAACCACGTGTTGCGCACCAACAGCGATGTGAGCAGCGCGAAGATTATGATAAGGCAGTAGAGCATGGCTATGCTGCGCGACTTGTCGAAGTAATCCTTGCGGAAAAGGCTAAGGTAAACCGTGAACGCAATGATGACTATGAGCACATAGAGCGCCTCGCCGGCCGTGGTCATGCGTATCTGGCGCGTGTCGCGGCTGCGCCTCTCGTTTTCCTTCTTGAACGAGTCGAGAATGCGGTACACCTTCTCGTCGACGATGCCTCCGCGGTCAATGATTTTCTGTCCCTTCTGAACCACGCCCACGGCCAGTGGTATTCCGTTCATGAGGTCGTTGAGTGCAGTGCTGCTCTTCTCCCTGTCGTAAACCACGTTGGGCGTGATGTAGTCGTTGAGGTCGCATTTTTGCAATATCTGCCTGTGCTGTTCGAGCGTCTCGTCGATGAACAGGCTCTCGTAGGCGGTCTTCGTAGTATACAGCGAGTTGAGCCTCACGCTGACGGCACTCTTGCCGCTTACTATGCGTATGGTGCGCGAAGTGTCGGTGTTGAGCTTCTTGTAGTCGGCCGCGCTTATTATCCCCCGCCGGTAGAGAGCGTGCAGCCTGTTGGCTATAATGCTTATGTAGTCGTCGCTGAGCCCGGGAATCCCGTTGCTGAAGTCGGACACAAACTTGCGCACCTGCTCCCCCTCGGCGTCGCTGTTCAGCCGGTAGTATGGCTCATAGGCGCCCAGTATGCTGTCGCGCTGCTGCCTTATGGCCTCCTCCGACTTGTATATCGGGAAGTCGAAAGGCGCCGTGAGGTCGCCATACTTCCACGGCTTGCCCTGCTCCACGCGGAAATAGTTGCGGCTGTCGTTGGGCATGGCCCACACCGTTATGGCCACGGTGCAGATGATGACAGCAGCACGCACGAGTATGTCGCGCCACGTTATGTCTTCCCTATTGTTGAATGTGCTCATAAGCCATGAATGATTTCAAGTCTGGTTTGCGATTGCGAAAATACGAAAAAAAACTGATACGGCAAAGTGGCTGTGTGATTATTTGGCCTTCAAGCCCGCCTGCAACGTGTGCCGGGGGGCAGAAGCCGGTTGATGGCGTGGCGCTGACACATGGCGCCGGGCCACTGGCCGCGGCCTGCCACGGGCGGCCTTTTTGTTTACAACCGATGGCACGGCAGGGCCGGACGGGGTGCCGGGGAATGCCGTACAGGCCGCGCCACGCCACAGGGCCGCCCGTCAGGCCACACCTGGCTACCTTTTCTACGATGCAGTCATATCGCCGGTACAACCCACTGTAACCCAAAGCGTTGCGAACAAAAACCACGTCCACCGGCGATTTTCTGGCTGCCCCTGTACCCGCCCCTGCCGCCCGGCAAGCCTGCCGCAGGCTGCTTTTATGCAGGAATAAGCTGATAAATATGGTGGAAAAGTATAAATAGTGAAAAATTTATTGTAATTTTGCACAAAAATATTTGCTGATATAGATTTTATTATAATGGCGGAGAGAAGAGTAAGGGTGCGCTTCGCGCCCAGCCCAACCGGGGCATTGCACATCGGCGGCGTACGCACCGCACTTTACAACTATATGTTTGCACGCCAGCACGGCGGCGACTTGGTGTTCAGGATAGAAGACACCGACTCGAACAGGTTCGTGCCCGGCGCCGAGGAATACATCATTGAGTCGTTCAAGTGGCTCGGCATAACGTTCGACGAGGGGGTTTCCTTCGGAGGCGACAAGGGCCCGTACCGCCAGAGCGAGCGCCGCGACATATACAAGGAATACGTCAGGCAGCTGCTCGACGCAGGCAAAGCCTACATTGCCTTCGACACGCCCGAGGAGCTGGAAGCCAAGCGCGGCCAGGTGCAGAACTTCCAGTATGACGCCCACACGCGCCTGTCGATGCGCAACTCGCTCACCATGAGCAAGGAGGAAGTGGACAGTCTCATAGCCCAGGGGGCCCAATACGTGGTGAGATTCATGGTTGAGCTGGGGCGCGAGGTGCATGTCGACGACCTCATTCGCGGCGACGTGCGCATAAAGAGCGACATCATCGACGACAAGGTGCTATACAAGAGCGCCGACGAACTGCCCACTTACCACCTGGCCAACATCGTAGACGACCACCTGATGGAGATAACCCACGTGATAAGGGGCGAGGAATGGCTGCCCAGCGCCCCGCTCCACGTGCTGCTCTACGAGGCTTTCGGATGGGCCGACACCATGCCCCGGTTCGCCCACCTGCCACTGCTGCTCAAGCCCGAGGGCAAGGGCAAGCTGAGCAAGCGCGACGGCGACAGGCTCGGGTTCCCCGTCTTCCCGCTCGAGTGGCACGACCCCAAGAGCGGAGAAGTGTCGGCGGGGTTCCGCGAAAGCGGCTATTTCCCCGAGGCCGTCATCAACTTCCTCGCCCTGCTGGGCTGGAACCCGGGCACGGAACGCGAGCTATACAGCCTCGACGAGCTGTGCCAGCTGTTCGACATAACCAAGTGCAGCAAGGCCGGAGCCAAGTTTGACTACAAGAAATGCATCTGGTTCAACCATGAATACATGCTCATGAAGAGCGACGACGAGGTGGCCGCGCTCTTCGCCCCCATAGTGAGGAGCCACGTGCCGGCCGCCACCGACAGCCAGGTGCGCGCCGTGGTGGCCATGATGAAAGACCGCGTGAACTTCGTCAGCGAGCTGTGGCCGCTCTGCTCTTTCTTCTTCGTGGCGCCTACGGCCTACGACGAGAAGACGCGCCGCAAGCGCTGGAAGGAAGACTCGGCCCGCGTCATGGGCGAGCTGGCCGCCCTGCTCGAAGCCACCGACGACTTCTCGATACAGGCACAGGAGCACACCGTGGAGCAATGGATTCAGGACAAGGGCTACAAGCTGGGCGATGTGATGAACGCATGGCGCCTGACGCTCGTGGGCGAAGGCAAAGGCCCGGGCATGTTCGACATCTCGGCATTCCTCGGCAAGGATGAAACCATTGCACGCATGAGGCGTGCCATCGACACACTCGGCTGACAAGCGAAATGTACGACATAGCGATATACATCTACATGCTTGGCGTGGCAATAGCCAGCCTGTTCGACTCGAAGGTCAAGAAGATGTGGCACGGCGAGCGCGAAGCCTTCGACGTGCTTAAACGCAAGGTCGACCCGGCGGCGCGCTACGTGTGGTTCCACGCCGCCTCGCTCGGCGAGTTCGAGCAGGGCAGGCCTCTGATGGAGCAGCTCAGGCGCGAGCATCCCGAGTATAAAATACTGCTCACGTTCTTCTCGCCGTCGGGCTACGAGGTGCGGAAAAACTATTCTGGCGCCGACATAGTGTGCTACCTGCCGCTCGACACGCGCCTCAACGCCATACGCTTCCTGAGGCTCGTGAGGCCGGTAATGGCTTTCTTCATCAAGTACGAGTTCTGGTACAACTACCTGCACATACTCAAACACCGCGGCATACCGGTCTACAGCGTGTCGAGCATATTCCGGCCGGGACAGGTGTTCTTCCGCTGGTACGCCCGCAGCTATGCCGGCGTGCTCAAGTGCATCACCCACTTCTACGTACAGAACGAGGTGAGCCGCCAACTGCTGGCCTCGCTCGGCATCACCGAGGTGACCGTCGCGGGCGACACGCGCTTCGACCGCGTGCTGCAGATAAGGGAGCAGTCGAAATGCCTGCCCATTGTGGAAGCATTCGCAAAAGGCAGCAACGTGTTTGTGGCCGGCAGCAGCTGGCCCCCCGACGGCGACGTGTTCATACCCTACTTCAACAGCCGCGACGACTGGAAACTGGTAATTGCGCCCCACGAGATAGGCGAAGACCACCTCAGGCAGATAGAGCAACGCGTGGAAATGAAGACAGTGAGGTACACCCAGACCACGCCCGACGAAGCCGCCCGGGCGCGCTGCCTCATCATCGACTGCTTCGGACTGCTCTCGAGCGCCTACCGTTACGGCTGCGCCGCCTATGTGGGCGGCGGCTTCGGGGTGGGCATACACAACGTGCTCGAGGCCGCCGTGTGGGGCATACCGGTGATTTTCGGCCCAAACAACAAGCACTTCCAGGAAGCGCAGGGGCTGATGGCCGCCGGCGGCGGATTCGAGGTGGGCTCGGCCGACGACTTTGCCTCGCTCATGGACGGATTCGCCGGCGACGGCAACAGGCTGGCCGAGGCCGGCAAAGACGCCGCCGACTTCGTGGCGGAATGCACCGGGGCAACTGCAAAGATACTGGCCGACGTACCGCTGTGACAACGGCACCGCCGCCCAGTCCATGCATCTTCGCTCGGGCGGCAGGGCAACGGCGCGGCGCACGGCTAACGCAACAGCAGGCCGTGAGCCGCGCCGACTTCTCTTGCTGCGGCACCGACAAGCCGGCACGGTGGCAGACGCAACGCCGCCTACGGCATGGGGCTGCATCGGGGCAAACAGGCCATCGCCCACCAATGCGGCTGCATCACGCCGCCGGTCCGGAAGGCCGGCCCACATTGCCGAAGGCAAGCTGGGCGGCGGCGTGGCCGGGCGGCAGGCAAGATACCGGCATGACTGCGAAAGCGCCCGGCAGGCGCGGCAACGCCACCTAAACGACATACTGCGGCATGGCGCCCGACATGGGCTGAAGCCGCGGCCAACGCAACCAACTACTAAAGCATAAACAGACAACCGACATGTGGATAATCATCTTTTTCGTGCTGCCACTGGCCGGGCTGGCATACGCCATGTGGCACATCTGGTGCCTGCTGCCGTTCGGGGCACCATGGCGCGGGGCTATAGTGGCAATGTGCACCCTGGCCTTCCTCACCCTGTTTCTCAACTTCTCGCGCCTCATCGACAGGCTGCCGCTCGGACTGGCCTCGGCATGCTATGAGACAGGCAACTCTTCGATATTCATACTGCTCTACACCGTGATGGCGTTCCTGCTGCTCGACATAGGCAGGCTGGCCCACGTGGTGCCGAGGTCGTGGCTGCACGCCAACGGCTACACCGCGGCCGCCCTGCTGGCGCTGATGGCCGTCACGTTCACCTACGGCTACTTCAACTACAGGCACAAGGTGAGGCAGCCGCTTGAGCTTGTCACGGCCAAGGACATAGGCCGCGACATGAAGGTGGTGATGATGAGCGACCTGCACCTGGGCTACCACAACCGGCGAAAGGAACTGGCCCGGTGGGTGGACATGGTAAACGCCGAGCGCCCCGACCTTATACTCATTGCCGGCGACATCGTGGACGGAAGCCTGAGGCCGCTCGAAGAGGAAGGCATGGCCGACGAGCTGAGGAGGCTCGACGCCCCGGTGCTGGCCTGCCCGGGCAACCACGAGTACATAGGGGGCATGGCCGGGGCCGAGAGGTTCATGGCCAAGGCCGGCATAACGCTGCTGCGCGACAGCGTGGCAACGGTGGGCGGACTGTGCGTGATAGGGCGCGACGACCGCTCGAACCCGCGGCGCAAGAGTGTGGCCCAGCTCATGGGCATGGCCGACAGCAGCAAGTTTACCATCGTTGTCGACCACCAGCCATACCACCTGGAGCGCACCGAGAGGGCCGGAGCCGACTTCCAGCTCAGCGGCCACACGCACCGCGGCCAGCTGTGGCCCATATCGTGGATAACCGACGCCGTCTACGAATGCTCCTTCGGACAATGGCAACGGGGCGGCACGCGCTACTATGTGAGCTCGGGCATGGGCATATGGGGCGGCAAGTTCCGCATAGGCACTCGCTCGGAATATGTTGTGGCAACTATAAAGAGGGCCACCCGATAAACACAGGGGGCTTAAACGTACAGGGAGTTAGGGAGTTATAGGACAATGGCATTATTCAATGAATTGTTTTAGGAGTTAAGGAGTTAAGGGGAGTAAAGGAGTTAAGACAATGGTTTAGTGGATATTTTGGAGACAGGAGGCAGGAGACAGGAGTGCAGACAGTTGTCCTCTAACTCCATATAACTACATAAATCCCGCTAGAAGAACCATTGTCTTAACTCCTTTACTCCCCTTAACTTCTTAACTTCCTTACTCATAAATATACCCTAAACTATTGTCTGTACTCCTGAACTCCTGAACTCCTGAACTCCCAAGAATATGCAAAGCCATTGTCTTAACTCCTTAACTCCCTAACTCATAAATATACCCTAAACTATTGTCCTCTAACTTCTTGTAACTCCTTCTACCTCCCTCTAACTCCATAATACACAAAAACTATTGTCTTAACTCCTTAACTTCCTAACTCCTTAACTCCCCAAAAGCCCCCTGGATTTATCCAGTGAGCCCCAAAAGAGGCTATAGCTTTACGCCTACGAACATGCGGGCGCGCCACTTGGTGTTGCCAACCGACAACTGGCGGCTGTCGCCCAGGTGTGAGGTGTTGACCACGGCGGTCATGCCAACGAAGTATCTGTCGAAGTGGCGCACCACGGCCATGCGCCCCACGGCTATGACGTTGGGAAAGCGGTAGGGCATCTTCTCGCGGCCGGCGGGCGTGGTGAGGCGGCTGCGGCTGAACACCACGAGCTCGGGCAGCGTCGAGAGGTGCAGCAACCACTTGCCTCCCACCACCCAGTTGTAGCCATAGCCCGCGCCTATGCCGGCACAGATGATGCCCAGCGTGCGTTCGCCCGACAGCCCGTCGGCACCCTGGGCCGACTTGAGGCGGCCGCCCATGAGGGTAAGCCCGAGCATGAAGCTGCCGCTGCTGCGCAGTTGCAGCCACGACTGGGTGAACGCGGCGGGAAACGAGAAGCGCCGCCCGCTGAACACATAATATGCGTTTACCGTCAGCATGTCTTGGCTGACGCTGCCCACAGGCACGTCGCGGTCGCCCACCCCGCCGCCGAGCGTGCCCTCGTATGTCTTCGACGACTGCAGTATGACGTCGGCACCGCAACGGTTGCCGTAGGCGTTGAGGTTCAGCTCGTAGTCTCTGTCTTCGCCCGTAAGCTTGGCCGGGTTGAGCGCCACGCCCACCGACAGGCCGCGGTATGAGGCGCCGAAGCTCAGGGTTGTTCTCAGCTTGGCCTCGAGCCTGGCCTCGTAGGGAGCGCCGCCGTACACGCCACGGGTGTCGATGTCGGAGCCCGAGCAGTTGATGCGCACCTTCAGCCTCAGCCGCTCGGGCGCACGGCGCAGGTAGGTGGTGTCCACGCGCGCGCTGTCGCGCGTGTCGCGGCGGTTGAGCATGCTGTCTATGGCATGCCTGACTCGCCCCACACGCACGGGCAGGCCGCCGTCGCGGCCCAGGGTGTCGGCAGCCACCGACGCGCGCACAGGGGCGACGCACAGCACTGCCAATACGGCCAAAGCTATTGTCCTCATACTTTTCATAACGCAAGGGCGGCCCGATTATTTTGCACTGTCGGGCGTTTTTGCTATCTTTGCAGCCATCATCAACACACGACGACAATGAGACCAACCACAAAGACGGCATGCGCCCTGCTGGCGGCAGCCCTGCTCACGGCAGGGTGCAAGACGGCAACGGGCAACAGAGACAGCAGCAGCAACACACAGACGCAGACCGACGCCCGCACGGGGGCATCGCCCGCGGGGGGCGGCGGCAGGTAGACAAAAACCGGCCGGCCGGCTGCCGGAGGCTTCTTGCCGCAGCCGATGCCCCATCAGACAGGGCGTTTTCCACAAAAGCAAATGCACACGCCTTGACGCGCACACCGCTTGCTGCCTCTGCATAAGGCCCAGCGTGGCCAGCCGAGGCAAGGCGGCAACAAGGCTGCACGGTGAGGAGGAATGTGCCTGCAAAGCCAAATGCAAACACAGAGACTACCGTTTCGCTGCCTCGCAGGCCATCGGTGGCCATGCCATACAAAGCATTAGGCATCGTGCAGCCGCAGCAACCAACCCACGGCCGTGGCCCAACGCGCCACGCCCCAGGCGGTGGCCGAGGCCTGTGAGCGCTGAAACGGGAAGTGGCTTGGCGGCTGCATGATCACGCAGTTGGGCCTAACGGCCCATGCACTAAGCCGACCGGGGACAGGCCGCCAGCCATGCGGCCATGCGAAACGGGTCGTTTCACAATGCGAAACAGGCCGTCTTGCAACGCAAGACGGCCTGTTTTGCCGTATGAAATGGCACTGGCGGCCAACAGCCTCGGCCTCAGCCATTTAGGCAGGCATAGGCGACGAGGTGGAAGGAGGGCACAAACCATTGCACTGAAGCAACGGGCGCGGTTGCCCAACCCGCCACATTGGCCATCGCTGCCGGGCCATCAGAAATAGTAGGCTGCCGACACCTGCCATGCGTTGGCACGGCCTTTGGTAACTTGGTTCCAGGTGTTGTCGACCACGTCCAGCACGTTCACCTCACCCGTCTTGCCGCAGGCAATGTTGTAGGTGAAGCCAATTTCGAGGTGCTGGATGAGCGACACGCCCGCACCGACGTTGATGCTGAAGTTGGTCTTGCTCATGTCGTAATTGATTCCATCGTCAAACGAGAATGTCTTGTCGCCGATGTTGAAGCCGAACTGCGGACCTGCAGCAAGGTAAATGCCGGCCATGCTGCCCAGCCCGATGTTGTAGCGCAGGTTGATGGGAATGTTTATCGCGCGCTGCTTCAGCGTAAGCTCGTCGCCTTCGTCGCCCACCTTGGCGTCGCGCTGGTCATACAGGGCGGCGGCATCGATGCCCAGTCCCACCAGCGGCAGGGTGAACTTTACCGTCGGGCCTACGAAGAATCCCGTCTGGTTTGACTTGTCAATCACGTCGGTGCTGAAGCTCATGTTGGTCACGTTGAGTCCGCCCTTTAGTCCGAACTTAATCTGTGCCTGGGTGGCCGTGGCCGTCATGAGAGCCACGACGAAAAGAATGGCTGTAAAAACTCTCTTCATAATTGTTATTGTTTGATTGATAATAGTAGGCTACGGCTGCACCGCGGCATTGCGACCGACACAAGCCGACCGCCGGCAAGCGCGGCCGGCGGGCCGGCCACAGCCACGTGCCGTCAGTGGCGCTGGCGGCGCACGGTGACGCGCGGGGCCGACGAACCCGACGACACAGGCGTCGACGAGCCGACCGACGAGCGACGCGAACGGCGGTTGCGCTTCTTCCCTGCCTTCTTGGCTGCCTTGACAGCCTTCGGGTCGTTCTTGGCTATGCTGTCGAGCGAGTCTTTGCGCTCCTGGTCGCCGAATATGTTCTGCTCAAACTTGGCCAGCTCGGCCTCTATGCGCCTCTGCTCCTTGGTAAGCGCAGAGTCGGTGGTGCAGTACTGGGCGAGCGTGCGCCCGAGCATGTTGTTGGTCTTGTAGATGCTGCCCTCGTAGCGGTTGAGCGTGAAATAGTCGGCCATGCTCATCGTGGCGGCGTTGTTTAGGTTGCTGGTCATCACCTCCTGGCGGCTGAGGAACGGCTCGAGGTCGGAATACTTCACCCAGAACAGCGGATACTTCGACGGCTCCCCGCCGAAATCGTTGTCGCGGGTCATCACCGGGCAGATGGCTATCACCTTGCGGTGGAACGACGAGTTGGCCTGGTCGAAATAGGCGCTCTCCTTCAGGTAGTACGACTTCACCTCGGCCGACGGTATGTCGCTGTTGTCAACCCTTACCTTGCCGTTGCTCTCTTCGTAGAAGATGTGGTAATTGTCGAGCACGGTCTTCATCTGCACCTTGGCCGAGTCGGTGAACGCCTCGTTGCCGTCGAGCCTGTATTCGTAGACGGGTATGTAGCCGTTGAGTGCCAGCTTAAACACGTAGGTAAACAGGTTCAGCTGCCTACCTATGGGCTCCACGGGGTAATACAGGCCTGCGTTGGCGTCTTTCATGAGGTCTATCTCGCGGTAGATGTCGCGCCGCCACACCACGTCCTCGGGCATGTCGATTGTCGTGGGGAACATCAGCTGTGCACGCCTTGTCATCTGCCCCGAGGCCTGCTGGGCCTGCTTGGCGGCAGCCTGGCTGCGCCTCATCTTGGGTTGTGCCGATGCCGCCCCCGCGGCAAGCGCTATGATCGTAATGAACAACAGTCGTTTCATATCTTAAAAGGCTTTATGTCTGGTTTTACTTTACAATGACCTCCATCGACGTGGGCAGCGTGCGCTGGAGCCCGTCGGGGCCTACGGCCGTGACGCGCGATATGTAGAACCGGCGGTTGCGGGCCAAGCGGCGGAACGTTGTCTTCTGCCTGTCGGAGAACTTGTCGCCGTCGCTCACCATGGGCACGGCGTTGCCCATGTTGTCGAAGAACACCGTCTCGAAGCTGAGCACGCGGAACCCTATGTCGAGTATGCCGTCGTCGATGGCCGCCCCGATGCCGTCGGCAGCCATGAGGCTCGCCTTGGGCAGGCCGCCGCCCTTGTATCGCGTGGGGTTGCCGTGCTCGTCGGCCATGGCTATGTATGCCGTCGGGTCGGGCAGCTTGCGCACACGGAACGTGAACTGGCCCATCTGCTGCACACGGCCGGTATTGGTCGACGACACGGTGATGGTCACGTCCTTGCCTATGGCGGTGGGACGGGCTATGTAACGGCCCGGGCCCACGGGCTGCAACGTGCCTCCGGTCATCGTCGCCGTCACCTTGTTGAGCGGCACACCGGGCACGCTCACGCTTATCGGGTTGCTGTAGCCGGCATAGAGCATGTTCATGAGGTCGGCCGAGACGGTGGCGCTGGGGTCGACAACGGTGTATTTCTGGCTGAAATCGCGGCGCACGCGCTCTCCGTTGCCGTTGAGCATCTCGATGTATCCGGCCAGGGTGAAGTCGCCGGTACGCGAGCATACCGTCTCGTAAAGGCCGTCCTTGAGGTTCATCTTGCGGTTGCCGATGTATATCTCGGGCACCTGGGTGGTGTCGACGGCGGCCATTACGATGTGAGCCGAGAACTTGTCGCCCCTCACGATGGTCTGCGAATTGGGTATCACGAAGGCATTGAGCGAGTTGACACGTATGTCCTTCAGGTCGATGTTCGACACGAGCGTGTGCAAAACCTCGCCCTCTGCGTAGCGCACATCGCTCTGGAGCTTCGACAAGAGCGTGACGGCCGCGGCCACGGGCATGTCTTCAAACATGTACTCCTGCCAGTTCTTGCCCATGGTCTGTATGTTGCGGGGCACGTCGGTAGACAGGTTGCTGCTGATGATGGCCTTCTGCGTGGGGTCGGTAACCATGGCCAGGATGCGCTCGCGGAACGAGTTGATGGCGTCGTAGAGCTTGCGGCCGCGCCCGCGCCCGGGGGCAAGCATCACTTGGTTGGCTGCCTCGAGGTCTTCCTTGCCCACGATGTTCTTCACATCTCCGTCTTCGCCGTCGGCCTCTTTCACTATGGCCACCTTCAGTTCGTCAGCAAAGTTATACAGCGAATCGCTCATGCGCCTGACGGTCTGGGCCTTGTCGAACCATGCCTTCACCTTAGCCGGGTTGGCCTTGAGCTGCTCGCTGAAATCATCGTATATGACCTGGTTCTCCTTCGCGGAGTTGGCCGTTGTGCGGCTCAGGCTCTCCTCCACGATGGAAAAGCCGTTGAGCACCTCTGTCGAGACGTTCAAGGCGAGCATGGCCATAAGGACGACATACATAAGGTTTATCATCTTCTGGCGCGGGGAAACAGGTCTTTTCTTTATTGCCATATCGTTATATTTTCCAATCGGGCGGCCGCCGCGTCACGGCAGGGGCCTCCCATGTAAACAAAAATGCCTCGGCACGCTCGCCGCCGGCCGTCAGTCCTTGAGCGGCGCGGCTGCCTTCATGTTGACAGTCATGGCTTCTATCATGCGCGAGTAGATGGCGTTGAGCTCGGCAATCTGCTCTGCCATGCGGCGCGACTGCTCGTTGATTTGGTCGATGGTGCCAATCTGTGCGCTCGCGCCCTTGAGTTGCATCTCGTAAACCTTGCATATTCCGGTGAGGGTGCGGTTGAGGTTTTCCATCTCCTCGGAGTCGCGGGTGAGCCGCTGGCTCTGTTCCGACACCTTGGCGAGCATCTCCGTGAGGTTGCGCAGCTCGTCGATGTAGTTGGCCGTGGCCTCCTCCATCTCTTTTGCGGCCTCCTCCATCTCGGGGGTGACCTGTGGTTGCGGCTGCACAAAGGCCATGCCGCCCAACGGTACGGCCACCGAAGCCCCCTGCGGGCCCTGTGCCCCTGACGCCACGGCGCCATCGGTGGCGCCTTCTGCGGCTGCGGCGCCATCGGCGGAAGCCGCCGCGACAGCGTCGGACGGCGAGCCCAATATCACCGTACCGCCGCCACCGTAGACCACGGGGCCGGCACCGGCCGCCTGGGCAGGCTGCCCGACAGCGCCGGCAGCGCCCTCCTCGGCTTCTTCTTCGCCGAAAGCGTGGGTAGGCAAGTCCTTTCCGTCGGCCGTCTTGTCAAACGGTCGGTCGAAGGCCGAGATGAAGAACACAATCACCTCGGTGCCCATTCCGATGTAGAGCATTATGTTTGCGCCGGGCAAGTGAGTGAGCTTGAAGAGCGTTCCGAGGATAACGATGGATGCACCCCAGCTGTAAGCGTAATTAAGGAACGTCTGGCCGGGCACGCTGTCGAGCCACTTCTGCAGGCGGTAGATTATGTTGAACTTGCTGTATTCAGTCATCTCTTCTTCGATTTTTTGATTTTCTCACTTGTGGTATTGGCCAGGCTGCGCACACACCTGAACCCGATGTACGACCGCGGCTGGTTTTGGTACTCGTAGGAGCGCCATGCCGAGCGTATGTAAGACTCGGGGTCTTTCCACGACCCGCCCCTGACGCTCTTGCGCTTCAGGCGGTACGGGTCTTCGAGGGCGGCCTTGTATTCGAGCTGCGGGTTGATGTCGTTCATCATTTCCACCCCGGCCTCGGTGTAGACGGTGCTTGTCCATTCGGCCACGTTGCCCGCCATGTCGTAGAGCCCGTTGGTGTTTGCCTGGTAGATGCCTGTCTTGCTGGTTATCAGGTTGCCGTCTTTGGTGTAGTTGCCGTTGTCGGGCTTGAAGTTGGCAAAGAAGCATCCGTCGCCGCTCGCGGTGTTTTCCATTTCCCATGGGAACTCGTCTTGGTTCTTCCCCCTGGCGGCATACTCCCACTCGGCCTCGGTGGGCAGGCGGTAACGCTGCACGAACTGTGCGGCGCGCCCCAGGCCCCTGAGCAGGAACTCTGTGCGCCATACGCAGAAGGCGTTGGCCTGTTCCCACGTCACTCCTACCACGGGGTAGTCGTTGTAAGCCGGGTTGCTGAAGTAGAGCCTCATGTACGACTCGTTGTCGGCATTGGGGAAGTCGTTCACCCAGCATGTGGTGTCGGGGTAAATGTTTACGATGTAAGTGTTGAGGAAGTCCCACGGGCCGCTCCTGGGGCGGTTGATGGTCTGCCTCACCACCCTTCCCTCGTCGTCGATGTATGCAGTGTCCTTCGATATCCACACCTGCTCATCGGGGTTTACGCGCACGTCGGTGTTGAGGTTACGCTGCGCCGGGTCGGTGCGGTACTTGCGCTTGGCCGCCTCGGCATAGTCGTAAATCTCGTATCGGTAGTTCATCTGGCTGGCGTCGAGCATCTTCTCGCCGGTCACGGGGTTGGTGGTATATACGCTCTCGATGGCCCTCAGCTCGTCTTCGTTGGGCTTGCGCGGGATGGCTTTCTTCCAGTTGAGGTACGGCTTTACCGGGTCGCCGTTTTCGTCTTCCTCAATCTTGTATGTCTCGTCGCCCCCGTATGCCGGGTCGGCCAGCCGTTCGCGTATTATGGAGTCGCGCACGTAGTACACAAACTGGCGGTACTGCGAGTTGGTGATTTCCTTCTCGTCCATCCAGAAGCCTTCGACAGAGATGTCCCTTACGGGAGTCTGCTTTCCCCACAGGCTGTCTTCCTTTTCCAAGCCCATCTTGAGGTGGCCCCTCGGTATCATCACCATCCCGTAGGGCGTAGGCTCCGAGAAGGCCTTGCCGCCCGTGCCGGTGACCTCGCCTCCCGACGCCATCGACGCCTTGCCGCCGAAGCATCCCGCGAGCGAGAGCGTCGCCACGGCGCAGAGTGCCGTTATGATTGTTCTCTTGTCCATATCTGTTACAGTAATCTCACACTTTTATGCTTGTTCCGTCCCTTCTTGCCCAGGTCCATGTCGGTTTGGTAGCCAATGAATATCTCGTGGCTTCCATTGCCGATGCTTATGGCCGAGGTGTACACTTCGTAGCTGTAGCCGAGGCTTACGCCGTGGAAGTTGCCGCCAACCATCACCGTCACCGAGTTGGTTGGGCTGTACGACAGTCCGCCGTACATCATTTTCTTGCCGTTGGTATATTTCACCCGCCCTGTCACGTCGGCCCTGTAGGCTGTGCCGTCATACCGTGCCATGACGCTCGGGTGTATTGTTAAGAACGGGTTTCTGAGCTTAATATTGTATCCTCCGGTCAAATAATACGTGCGGTCTATCTTGAAACTCTGCGTCTCGCCGATGTCTACGGTGGGCGCATTGACGTGCAGCACGGAGAAGCCTGCCCACCAGTTGCGGTGCATATAGTACAGCCCCACTCCGATGTCGACGCCCGTGCCGGTGGCGTCTGACGACGGGAACGCCGGGTCGTCGGGCTCGCCGGTGTCTACCCCGCTGCCGTCGAAGCCCTCGCTGAGCAGCCCCAGGTTGACTCCGCCGCTTATGTTGCCTCCCAGCAGAGGGTACTTGAGAGCATACTGCAGCGCGAAACGCTTGTGGGAGAACAGGCCTATGGCGTCGTTCATGAACTGCACGCCTACACCGTGATAGAGCTTTAGCAGGTAGAATGGTATGTCGGCGCCGGCATACATGGTGCTCGGGCTGTTTTCAAAGCCCGACATCGTCTTGGCGTAAGCGGCGGCGATGTTTATCTTCTGCTCCTTTCCGACCGAGGCAGGGTTGAACGACGGCTCCAGCGCCCAATAATGAGAGAAGGCCGGGTCATACTGGGCCTTGGCCGAAATGACGGCCAACACCACCATGGTCAATATTACGCTACTTCGCTTCAACACATCTGTTATAACGCTCCGACGGCTGTTTTTATTGTGCCGGGCGGCAGCTTTTCGACTTTTTTGACGCCCGATGCGCAACAGCCTCGCCGTCAGCGGTTTCGCAGAGATGCCGTTTTGCGTTGCGATACGGTCTGTCTTGGCCTGCCGAACGGGCCGTTTCTCACGCCCGTACGGGCCGTTTGGCAATGGGGGCGCGCCTCCGGCATCTGCCGTAGGCCCAAACGCCTGCCGACGATGCCGCCGCTTCGCCACCCGGGCGGCCGCCCAGTACCGCCATTGCCCCTGTGCGCATGCCTGCGCCAAGGCCGCCAGCAGCCCCGCGACAGCGGCCCCCGCAAGGCCGCGTAGGCCCACGGTGGTGGCGTCATGCCACAAAAAAAGGAGGGCGCCCGGCTGATGATGGCGCCCTCCCTGCCTATTGCTACCGGCCTGTGCCGGTGACGTCATTTCACTATTACCTTGTATGACTCACCGGAAACCCTTACGACATAAAGGCCATTGGCAAAGGCATGCGATGCCATGTTGCCCACGGTGCCCGAGTAAACCAGAGCTCCGGCAACGGTGTACACCTCAGCCACGGTGGCTGCGTCGGCGCCGGCAACGCTTATCGTGCCGCCCGACGCTCCCACTGCCATGCCTGCGGCCTTCGGCGAAACCATGCCTGTGGCATACTTGTCCAGGTCGACAACGGGGTAGCCGTCGTTCTCATTGCCTGCGTCCAAGGCCCAAAGCTCGGCGCCCTCGGTCTCGTTGTTCAGGCGCGTCACAAAGTCTTCAGACGTCATCAGGCCGGTGGTGAATCCCTTGGCGTTGTCTATGGTATACGAGGCGAACACGTCGTTTGAAACGGCGATGGCCGGGCCACCAAACAGGTTGATGTCGAAATAGACGTTGCGCATATTAAACTTGTTGGGCTCGATAAACACCAGGTAGCCCAAAATGCCGCCGCTCTGGTTGGCCTCATACGACATCAGCGACGCTGCAGAGTAGCTGTTGTATATCTCGCAATCGCCCTCACGGCCTGTCACCGCTCCGCAAATGCCGCCCACCATCATGGCCGACTCCACCTTGCCGCGGTTGTAGCAATGGCGTATCACGCCGCCTTCCATGGATGCCGCAATGCCGCCGGCACCGCTTGTGGGCGATTCAACTGAGCCGTAGTTTACGCATCCCTCAACGACAGCCGAGTTTGCGCCTACTATGCCGCCTGCCGATATTCCGTTGATGCCGCCTGCCCCGGCCACCACGCTGCCGTAGTTGACGCAGTTCCTGATCCGTGAGGTCATGCCATCGGTCTTGCTGTTGCAACCAACGATGCCGCCACAATAGAATATGATGCAGCTTACCTGGGCATAGTTGGTGCAACCGTCAACCAGGCCGCGGTTGTAGCCGACGAACGCCCCGACCATCGAGTTGCCCTTTACCGAACCGCTTTCGATGGTGAGGTCGTGGAGCTCGAAGTGCTCTCCTGTGGTGCCCAACAACCCGGACGATATGATGTTCTCGCCTGTGTTGACGTTGAGGTTGCGTATCTTGTGCCCATTGCCGTTGATGATGCCGTCAAACACGAACTCCCTCATTTGCGTATCTTTATAGCCTATGGGCAGCCAGTCGTAGCCGGCGAGGTCGATGTCGGCAACAATGTCAAAATAAACACCGCTGTAAGTCTGGGTTCCCATGTCCACATCGTTGGCAATCTTGGCCAGCTGCTGGGGTGTTTCCACTTGGTACGGGTTCTGCTTGGTGCCATCGCCGCCGGCAAAGGCGTCGGCAGCCAGCTCGTTCCACAACGGCAGCACCTCGAAGGTGGCTGCTATGTCCGTGGGTTCCTTTACCTGCAATGAGAGCTTGCCCTTGACCTCGGCCGCCATTTCTACGCCGTTCACCGTAAGGCTTGTGAGGCTGTAGCCCTTGGCCATCATCGGCTTAATCTCTATATAGTCGTCTTTCACCACCTTGTCGCCCGACTGAAGCACCTTGTTGCCGCAGCGAACGCTCAGGCTGCCTTCGCCCGTAACGGTCCATGTCACGGCGCACTCGTTGTCGGGTTTCTCCTCGCCGGTGAACACGGCGGTGAATATTGTCTTCTCGCTGAGGGTCAGGGTGACTTGGTTTTCGCCTAACTTCAAGTCGGACAGCATGTCGCGGTCGTTGGCCTTGAACTCTACGATGCTGTTTCCAGGATCGGCGACAGCCTTGACCGTCACGCTCGAACCGATGGTAACCAACTCGCCCGACTCTATGGCCCGGCCCTCGCTGTCGTACAGCTCGAGACGGCCGTTGCCCGAAACGCTGCTTATCACGGGCACCTTCTTCAACTCGGCCAGTGCCTCGATATGGATGTCGCCGGTCACCCGGTACATGTACTGGAACTCTCGCCCGCTCCCATCGCTGTCGCCGAGCTTGTCTGTGCAGTCTTCACCATTTATCGTAAAGCTCTTCAAGCCATAACCATTCTTGCACGACAGGGCTATCATTATGTTTTTGCCTTCTGCCACATAGCCTCCGTTGTCAACCGTGTTGAACTCGGAGTCGATAACATACATAACAAGGCCCTCGTCAAGGGCGTAAGTAACTTTACAATCATTTGCGTAAACACCGCATAAGTTCGCAAACAACAAGACAATTAACGTAACAAGATTTCTCATAACTTTAATTATTAAAATTTCCGTAAATATACGTATTATATAAGTTGCAGAACGCGCCAAACACATAATTTATCTTAATTTGATACAACGAGAGCGATATTTCCATCATACCCACTAATTAATGTTACATAACGAATAGCGCCAGGTTGACACGGCGGGCGGTTGGGCCCAATGCGCCGGACAGAAGCCAAGCCGATGACCCCATGCCGCCGTGGATACTGTCGGCTGCCCCTGGCAAAGGCGCATCGGGCGGCCGGGAGCCACGACCAAGGCCGGGATGCGGGCAATAGACCGGCTGCGCCCGGCCAGCGCTACGCTTTATTCTACCCACATTCAGGCAACATTCAAATGCCTGCGAATGTGCTGCCAACAAACAGCCGCCTCTTTCCTGTTTTCACGCATGCGCCGCATGGCGCCACGAAACGGCCTGTATCGCACCCTGGAACGGCCTGTTTCGGGCTGCAAAACGGCACATTCGGGAAGCCCGAACGGCACCTGTCGGCAACTCGCTGAATGGCAGCGGGTTGTTGGGGTGGCAGTATGGTGGCACAGAAACACCGGATTGCAACGGCCACTGGCCCACAGCAGCGCAACCAGACGGCGGCCGCCGGGCCGGCATCACAACTTTTGGGGAGATGCAAACCAAAAAAAAACTAAAATCAAAGACTTTATAACATGGTATAGGTATCACTTCTGCAAAAAATGATTACCTTTGCTTACAGAACGAATACCTAAAATAATTTAGCAAGAACAACAAACTGGCGCGCCACGCAAGCGCAACTCCCTACCTACGGCAAGCGCCGCAATGCAACCGCGGCAGACCGGAATGGCAGAACAATGCGAAGGAACTAAAACGAGTCAACGGGCACAATCCCGTAACGCAGCAACCGATGCTGCTCACGACTACCATACAAACAACATATTATATGTAATGTAAATGGAAGACAAGAAGAGACTATCTATCAAATTGGCAGAGGACATTGGCGTCGACGTCAGCCGCTGCTACCAGTGTGGCAAGTGCACTGCCGGTTGCGTGCTCGCGCCCGACATGGACATTGCACCGAGCTTCCTGATGCGCCTGCTGCAGACGGGCACGGAGAAAGCCGACGCACGCGTGCTTGGCTCGACGGCCATCTGGCTGTGCCTGAGCTGCGAGAACTGCGTGGCACGATGCCCGATGGAAATAGACCTGCCGGCCATAATGGACCACTTGCGCGAACTGTCGCGCACCGGGGGACGGGTAAACGAAAAGGCCAGGCCCATAGTTGCATTCCACAAGTCGTTCCTCGACATGGTGAAGCACAACGGCCGGACATACGAGATAGGTCTCGTGGCCGAGTACAAGATGCGCACGATGCGGCTAATGCAAGACGTGGACATAGCACCGACGATGATGGCCAAGGGCAAGCTGAACATCGTGCCGGAAAGGCTGAAGGACAACGGCGACAAGGTGGGGCGCATATTTGCGAACACCATCGACAAGAAAGACTGAACCTAAAACTAAACATCTATACATGAATACAGGTTTCTATCCGGGATGCTCGCTCAACGGCACATCCCGCGAATATAACGAGTCGGTGAGGGCCGTGGCCGCTGAGCTGGGGCTGAAACTTACCGAGATTGACGACTGGAACTGCTGCGGGGCCACCGCGGCCCACTCGATGAGCCGCGAGCTTTCGGTGGCACTGCCGGCACGGGTGCTTGCGCTGGCCGAGCGGCAGGGCTTCGACGAGGTGCTGGTGCCATGCGCCTCGTGCTACAACAGGCTCAGCGTGGCCGCCCACGAGCTGGCCCGCGACGAGGAGCTGGCCGCCAAGGTAGGCGCTGCCGTGGGCATGGCATACTCCGGAAAGGTGAGGATTGTCAACGTGCTGCAGTACCTGCAGGAACACGCCGCCCAACTGCTGCCCGGCAAGATAAGGCATAACTTCGCCCACAGGGTGGCCTGCTACTACGGCTGCCTGCTCGTGAGGCCACACAAGGTGCTCGGCTTCGACCGGCTGGAAGACCCGCAGTCGATGGACGGGATGATGCGGGCCATTGGCGCCGAGCCCATAGACTGGGCCTTCAAGACCGAATGCTGCGGGGCCGGCCTGTCTGTGTCGCGCACCGACCTTGTGGGCAAGCTGTCGGCAAACATACTGGGCGACGCCCGCGACCGCGGTGCCGAAGCCGTCGTGGTGGCATGCCCCATGTGCCACTCTAACCTCGACATGCGCCGCACGGCCATCAACAAGTGCCTCGACGAGCCTACGGACATACCCGTATTATACATCACACAGGCCATCGGGCTGGCCCTGGGGCTGAGCCGCAAGGCGCTCGGCCTGCAGCGCCACATCGTGGAAGTCAAACTACAATGAAACATGAAGTATGTCAAAAATAGGAGTTTTCATCTGCCACTGCGGCGAGAACATCGGCGCAACGGTTGACTGCGCCAAGGTGGCCGAGGCCGCCGCGTCAATGGAGGGAGTGGCCTTTGCCACCGATTACAAGTATATGTGCTCCGACCCGGGGCAAACGCTGATAAAGAACGCCATACGCGAGCACAGGCTCGACGGCGTGGTGGTAGGCGCATGCTCGCCACGTATGCACGAGCCTACGTTCAGAAAGGCATGCGCCGAAGCCGGGCTCAACCCCTACCTGTGCGAGATTGCCAACCTGCGCGAGCACTGCTCGTGGGTGCATCCCAAGGGCGACGACACCACGGAGAAGGCCATCGAGATTGTGCACGGGCTCGTGGAGAAGGTGCGCCGCAACTCTCCGCTGACGCCAATCCACGTGCCCATAACAAAGAAGGCACTGGTGATAGGCGGCGGGATAGCCGGCATACAAGCCGCGCTCGACATCGCCAACTGCGGCCACAAGGTGATATTGGTTGAGAAGGAGCCGTCGATAGGAGGCCACATGTCGCAGCTTTCCGAGACGTTCCCTACGCTCGACTGCTCGCAGTGCATACTTACGCCGCGAATGGTCGAGGTGGCACAGCACCCCAACATAACGCTCTACACCTACGCCGAGCTCGACTCGCTGAGCGGGTTCATAGGCAACTTCGAGGCAAAGATACGCCTCAAGGCCAAGAGCATAGACGAGAGCCTGTGCACGGGCTGCGGACTCTGCACCACGAAATGCCCACAGAAAAAGATTCCGAGCGAGTTTAACGCCGGACTGGGAAGGCGCACGGCCATCTACGTGCCGTTTCCGCAGGCCGTGCCCAACAAGCCCGTCATCGACAAGGAGCACTGCACCCACTACCGCACGGGCAAGTGCGGCGTGTGCGAGAAGGTGTGCCCAACTCACGCCATACGCTTCGGCCAGGAAGACCGGATAATCACCGAGCAGGTGGGGGCGGTGGTTGTGACCACCGGTTTCAACGTGCTCGGCACCGACTTCTTCCCGGAATACGGCTACGGGCGCTACGCCGACGTCATCACCGGGCTGCAGTTTGAGCGCCTGGCATCCGCATCCGGGCCCACGCTTGGCGAGATACGGCGGCCGTCGGACGGCAAAGTGCCGGAGAAGGTGGTGTTCATCGCCTGCTGCGGGTCGCGCGACCCGGCCAAGGGAATACCCTACTGCTCGAAGATATGCTGCATGTATACGGCCAAGCACGCCATGCTCTACCAGCACAAGGTGCACGGGGGAGAGTCTTATGTGTTCTACATGGACATACGGGCCGGCGGAAAGAACTATGAGGAGTTTGTGCGCCGGGCCATCGAGGAAGACCACGTCAACTACGTGCGCGGCCGCGTTGCCCGCATATACGAGAAAGAAGGCAAGCTCATTGTCAAGGGAGTCGACACGCTGCTCGGGGCCACTCCCGTAGAGATTGAGGCCGACATGGTGGTGCTGGCCACCGCGGGAGTGTCGAACCAAGGCTCTGAGGAGCTGGCGCAGAAGCTGCACATATCCTACGACCCCTACAAGTTCTTCGCCGAGGCCCACCCAAAGCTGCGCCCCGTCGAGACCAACACGGCTGGCATCTTCGTGGCCGGGGCATGCCAGGCACCCAAGGACATACCCGAGACCGTGGCCACGGCGTCGGGCGCGGCGGCCAAGGTGGCCGCGCTGTTCTCGCAGCCCGACCTGGTGCGCGAGCCGCTCGTGGCTGTGGTCAACCGCTCGGCGCCGCCCGTGTTCAGCACCTGCGTGGGATGCTTCATGTGCCAGACGGCCTGCCCCTACCAGGCCATCGAGCGTGAAGAGATAAAAGACCGCAGCGGCAAGGTGATAAAGGTGGTGGCAAAGGTCAACCCCGGCCTGTGCCAGGGCTGCGGCACCTGCGTGGCCTTCTGCCGCTCCAAGTCGATAGACCTGCAGGGGTTCTCAAACCAGCAGATGTTTGCCGAGGTGGAGGCCCTGCTCGAAACAACCAACTAACAGCAAGTGAATAGCATCAATGACAATGAGCAATGACAATAATTCTGCGTTTGAACCGCGCATAATAGCATTCGTCTGCAACTGGTGCACATACGCCGGGGCAGACCTGACAGGCACGAGCCGCATAAAATACGCCACGAACGTGAGGATAGTAAGGTTCCCCTGCACGGGCCGAATCGACTTCCTGCTGCTGCTCAAGGCGTTTGCATCGGGGGCCGACGGCATCATAGTGTCGGGGTGCCATCCCAACGACTGCCACTACACCTCGGGCAACTTCCACGCCCGCAGGCGGTGGATGGTGTTCCGCAGCCTGCTCGACACGCTGGGCATCGACACGAGGCGCATCCGCTACTCGTGGGTGTCGGCGGCCGAGGGGGCCAAGTGGGCCGACCTGGTCAACGAGACCGTGGCCACGATACGCGAGCTGGGGCCTTACAATGAATACAAGAAAGTGGCTGATTATCTCGGAAAGGAGGCTGGCGATGAATAACCTTACTGAACTTGCCAACAAGTTGCTGGGCGACGGAACGGCAACGAAAGTGATTGGATACGAAGAGGCCCACGGCAAGACGAGGCCCTGTTTCTGCACCGAGGCCGCCGACACGGGGCGGCTGGTGCTCGACGAACGCTGCACGAACAACATAGCCGTATACCTCACCAAGCCCGAAATAGTGGGTGGGCAAAAGGTGGCCGTCACGGCCACGATGCCGGTGCTGCGCACCATGGTGCAGCTGGCCATGGAAAACCAGCTGCCCGACGGCACCACGGCCATTGTGAGCACAGAGGGCGGCGAGGGCCTTGCCGTGCTACCGACGGTCGGGGACATGGAGCGGGTGGTGGCCGGCACGCCGCTCGACATCAGCGGCAAGGAGCGCGAGCTGCGCGAGCGGCTCAAGGCCATGAGCCGCGAGGAGCGGTGGCAGTTCTGGCTGGGCGAGATGTCGAGGTGCATAAAGTGCTACGCCTGCAGGGCCGCATGCCCGCTGTGCTACTGCACGCGCTGCATCGTCGACAACAACTGCCCGCAGTGGATACAGCCCTGGGCGAGCCCTCTGGCGAGCATGGAGTGGCAGATAAGCCGGGTGATGCACATGGCCGGAAGGTGCGTGGCATGCGGGGCATGCAAGCAGGCCTGCCCCATGGGCATACCCATCCACCTGCTCACGCTGTCGCTGGCCGAAGACATACAGAATGAGTTCGGAGTGGCACCGGGCAGCGTGATGGATCACGGCAACGTGCTGTCTACGTTCAGGCCCGGCGACAAGGAAGACTTCATACGTTAAACATCATACCCTGACAATATGGAAAACCTACATATAACCAACGGGCAACTGGCCCAGTGGCTCGATGACATGAGGCGCGACGGGCTGCGGATTTTTGCGCCGGTGGCACAGGGAGGCAAGACCGACTTCAAGTTCCTGGCCGAGGGCGACGCCGTGGCCGAGGGCTACGTGCAGACGGCACAGTCGGCCAAGCGCATAGTGCTGCCCATGGCCGAGGTACTGTTCTCTTACAGAAAGCACGGCAAGGACGTCGAGGTGGCCAACCCCGGCACCGACCGATTCAATGACACCATTATATGGAAAGCGCGCCCGTGCGACGCAAGGGCGATGAGGCAGGTGGCCGAGGTGTTCACCCGCGACTACGACGACGCCATATTCGAAGCGCGACTAAGCCACACCACGATAGTGGCCTTCAGCTGCAACACATGCGACGACTGCTGCTTCTGCACATCGGTGGGGGGCAGCCCGGGCGGCACCGAGGGCAGCGACATCCTGGTGACGACGCTCACCGACGGCGGCGGGGCGCTGGTCGAGGTGCTCACGCCTAAGGGCGAAGGGCTGGCGGCCAAGTACCTGGCCGGGGCCGCACGCGCCGATGGGATTGACAAGCAGGCCCACCTGGCCGACGTCAGGGTGCTGTTCAGCGCCGACGAGGTGAGGGCCAAGCTCGACGGGGCTTTCGACAGCCCCGTGTGGCAGGAGCAGTCGGAGCGGTGCCTCGGCTGCGGGGCATGCGCCTTTGTGTGTCCCGTGTGCACGTGCTTCGACATACAGGAAGATGCCCACGGAGCCAGGGGCAGGCGAATAAGGTGCTGGGACTCTTGCGGATTCTCGATGTTCACGCAGCACACGTCGGGCCACAACCCGCGTCCGACGCAGGCCGCGAGGTGGCGGCAGCGCATTCTGCACAAGTTCTCGTACATTCCCGAGAAACTGGGCAAGGCCGGGTGCACCGGCTGCGGGCGGTGCTCGAGGGCCTGCCCGGTGGACATGAACATTTCGGAACACTTAAAAGCTATTGCAGGACATGAGTAACAAGAACATATACCTTCCGTACCTGATGCGGATTGAGAAGATAACCGACGAGGCGCCGGGGGTTAAGACTTTCAGGCTGGCGTTTGAAGACAAGGCCGAGGGCGAGGCCTTCGACTTCCGCGCGGGGCAGTTTGCCGAATACTCGGCGTTCGGCGAGGGCGAATGCACATTCTGCATTGCCTCGCCACCCACACGGCGGGGCTACGTGGAGTGCACATTCCGCAGGGCCGGGCGCGTGACCACAGGGCTGGCCAAGCTCGAAGAGGGCGACACCATGGGCTTCCGCGGGCCGTTCGGCAACTCGTTCCCCATCGAGCAGTGGCAGGGAAAGAACCTCCTGTTCGTGGCCGGTGGCATTGCATTGCCGCCGATGCGCTGTGTCATAGAAAACGCGCTGGACATGCGCGAGAAGTTCAAGGACATCACCATCATCTATGGTGCCAAGTCGGTGGGCGACCTTGTGTACAAGGAAAAGCTCAAGGAGTGGGAAGCCAGGCCCGATGTCAACATGGTAACCACGGTCGACCCGGGCGGCGAGACTCCCGACTGGAAGGGCAAGGTGGGCTTTACCCCGACGGTGCTTGAGCAGGTGGCTCCGTCGTCGGACAACACTGTGGCCGTGGTCTGCGGCCCGCCGGTGATGATAAAGTTCTCGTTCCCGGTGCTCGAAAAGCTGGGATTCAAAGACACCGACATCTACACCACGCTCGAAAACAGGATGAAATGCGGACTGGGCAAATGCGGGCGCTGCAACGTCGGCAAGATGTATGTCTGCAAAGACGGCCCTGTGTTTACCAAGGCACAGCTCAACGGGCTGCCGCCAGAATACTGATGGGGGCGCCCCGATTCTGCCCGGGGCCCTCTGCCAGCACCGTATGAAACCCTGCGCCATGGCGGCGCGGGGTTTTATAGTTTATTGAAAAACAGGCTGAAGCGCCCTCAGTATATTGCCTGCCATGCCGGTTGGCGCCACAGGCGAAGCCGCTGCGGGCTATGGCAGGGCATGGCTGGATGCAAGACTACGGCAAGTGTATGCAGGCGGTGGTGGGTAATTGTCGATATATAATGAATAAATGCCGGTGCCCGCATGGCCTTACTGGGCATGTGTTTCGCCCTGTATGCCACCGCCAAAGGCTCGCAAGCGGCATCAAGCCGCACAGGCGGGCATTGGGCCGGGGGAATGGTTGACGGCAGTTGCACCGTCGTGCCCAACCCACTGTGCCACAGACTGTTGGGAAAACGGGCCGTATGACGCTGCCAAACGGCCTGTATTGCATTGCCATACGGCCTGTTTCACAAGGCAAAACGGCCTTTGCCGCCTATTCAAAAAGACACGCACACGGCACCGCAAGCCGCCATTACTTTTGTCCCGCGACAAGGTTGCCGCCCATGGCCTGCGTGCCGGCCTACTTACAAGGGCCGAAAGCCAATTGCCATCCACAGCATGCCCCATTCCGGGGATGGGCTTTTGCCATTGCACTGCCGACTGTTTGGGCCACTGGCAAGGCCGCGGCGTGGCATGGGCACACGCGGCTTGGGGTTTAAGTAGTTGTTCAAAATTAATTGCCATCAAATTGTGCGCTATTTCGGAGATGCATGCCAAAGTCCGAAGAGAGAGCGTAGCGGGCTACGCGACCGATGAGACTTTGGTATGCGGCCCGAAAGAGCACACAAGATGGTCGCAAAGATATAGCGGACACCTGCAAGGTCTATTGTATCGGTTAATTTTGAACAGCTACTTATTAATCCGCCACAACGATTGCATCTTGCAGGCATTTATGCCGGTTGCCCTTGTGTGCCGCAGGCTTTGCAGCCTGCGCCGAGAGAAAGCAAGAACAGGAGGCATGGCCATGGAATCTATGCGCATGGGCAAGCAACAGGGCCAATGCCGCAAACGGCATTGGCGCATTGAGGCCCGGTGGCAACGTAACGGGGCATGCAAACGCATGCATGCTCAAACCTGCTTCGCTACGGCGCACCGGCCGCAAGGCTCTCAGGCCGGCCCAAGCGGTTGCCACCCGTCTCACGCAACAGCCGGCAGGGCTCTTACAGGCGGGCCTGACCCGATGTGCAAGGCGGGCAACGAAAAAGGGGATGACGGCATCAGATGCCGTCATCCCCAAATGTCTTATTCATTCAAAATCATACTCCTGCGGCTATAGCACGGCAGCCGGCGGACTGTCAGTACTCGTCCTCGTTGAACAGAAAATCCTCCTTTGTGGGATAGTCGGGCCAGATGTCCTCTATGCTTTCGTAAACATCGCCTTCGTCCTCAATCTCCTGCAGGTTTTCAAGAACCTCGAGGGGTGCGCCCGAACGGATGGCATAGTCGATTAGCTCATCCTTTGTGGCAGGCCAGGGGGCGTCTTCCAGCTTCGATGCCAATTCAAGTGTCCAATACATAGTCGTTGATATTTATCAGTTATAAATCAGCCGCAAAAATAATAATTTTATTCTTATTTGCAAGAATTATCCCATATTTTTTCTCTCACACCGTCAACAAAGTTTAATTTTCTCGCCAAGACAAAGAGATAGTCTGAAAGGCGGTTCATGTACTGCAGCACCTCGGGGTCGAGCTTGGTGCTCTCGGCAAGAAAGAATATGCGCCTTTCGGCCCGCCTGCACACCGTGCGGCATACGTGGGCAATGGCGGCCTCGTGCGAACCACCGGGCAGGATGAAGTTCTTCTGCTGCGGTATGCTGGCATTGATTGTGTCGATGGCCTCCTCGAGCCGGGCAATTTCCGACGGGTCGAGTGTGTACGACGGGGCGAGGGGTGTCTTAGTCTTGTCTGTAGCCAGGTATGAGCACACTGTGAACAGGTTGCGCTGTGTCCTAACCACAAGATTCTTGTCGTCGCCGTCTTTCATGAACGAAACGAGCAGTCCGAGCTGCGAACTCAGCTCGTCGACCGTACCGTATGCCTCAATACGCGAATTGGTTTTCTTCACTCTTTGGCCGCCTACCAGACTGGTGGTGCCCTCGTCGCCTGTCCTTGTATAAACCTTATTCAACTTCATGGCCGTAATGTTTTAAAAATTAACGATATAATTCTGTCTGAAACGCTTCTTGTCAAAGCAGACTATACCGCAGTAGTACAGGTCGAAGGTCACTGCCGTGCGGCCGTCACGCTGTATCGCGTCCCACAGCCTGCGCCCATGACGGCTGCTGTGGATGCCCTCGACAACAAACATCGAGGCCGGACCGGCATGGGCCAAAGCCCGACGGTAGAGGTCGGCACAACAGGCCTCTGGCGTGAAACGGGCCATGTCGATGGTGGCCGGGCAGCTAAAGGCTGCAGAGGCTCCGCCCCGGGTGGGGCCGCGCGACACCTCGGCCCTGCGGCAACCGGCACTCACGTAGGCCCTGAACGGCTCGAAGGGCGACCCGAAGTCGACCACGCAACGAGGCTGAAGATAGTTGGCCATGCGGAAATACAACTGGCACAACCGGCGCTCCGGCCCCGAAACGGCCTTTACCTTGCTTTCAAGCTGTTTGTAGGCATAATACGGATAATGCTCATTCACTACATATCGTATGAAACTATATGCCCATGGAGACTGTACACCAAAGCCGCGGCTATGACGGCATCTCCACGCCCAAACAATCATCCGCCTTATATCATACATATCAACTGCAGAATGGAAATACTTACAAAAAACGTCTCTTGTGCAAATCTACAAAAAATATCTGATAATAAAACAAAACCAAAAGAAAATATATTCAATAAAAACAAATTGGTCACAATAGTGCCTCGTGAGTTAGCTTCTATGCCTTGCGGATTGCTCACTGATTCGGCATGAGGGCCAAATGCAGACGAATAGCCGGATAACATGTGCAAACTGGATTTAGTGGGCCGCTGGCGTGCAGACGGCTTCTTGCAGCACTTAAGGCGCATCACGGCCGGCGGGCCTCGTGCTGAGTGCCCATGGTGTTAACGGTTGATGGTTGCGGCAACTGCTCGTCGGCTGCCCGGCGCTACCTGGATTCAATGCTCCATCGGGAGCCCGGCACCGACACTCGGCAATGCCGAAGCCAACATTATTATATAAGGGGGCCACTGGCTCGGCTTGCCATTGCCCTTGACGCGGCAGCAAACGCCGCAAGTCGAAAGCCGCTGCAAGCAAAAGCCGCAATAGATACAAGCGCCCTACAAGCCCCGGAATGTCTCTGTCATTTGCATTCAGGCTGCCCCATGCCATTGGCAAGGCCACAGCGGGCGGCAAAACTGCAAAGCGGCAGCATGGTATGTGGGAAAGAGGATTGGGTAGATTGGCCGGCATGGCGAGACAAAAAACCAATACCATGCATAATGGCGGCAGGGAGGCATTGAGCTTTCACGCCACCCCGGCCCAACGTACTATGCGCATGGGGCAGGCATCAGTCCTATCGGGCGCAGCAGCGGCGGCGTCCGCGACACGTACGGCAGCCGGCGCAATGGAGCAATCCGGCCGTCGTGGCCGACCCCGGCAGACCTGTGGGATGGGATGCGCGGCCGGGGACGCAGGCGGTGATACAAAAAAAAAGCCGCCCGACCGGGGATCAACCCGGCGGGCGGCAACATGAAAGGCGGCGGCATCCTACTCTCCCGCATTGCAG